>Ga0307517_10001639_pt1 | contig 37017 bp, 14 predicted proteins | sample 23_EM_MG_FD_194515 | JGI IMG/M metagenome (GOLD analysis project Ga0307517, IMG submission 194515) | Populus trichocarpa ectomycorrhiza microbial communities from riparian zone in the Pacific Northwest, United States - 23_EM | ecosystem: Host-associated > Plants > Roots > Unclassified | place...
TTTTCTTGGAATGGAGGTCAAGCAAAGCAAGAATGAAGTTTTCATCTGCCAAAAGAAATATGCAAAGGAAATACTGAAGAAATTTCAGATGGAGGAATGCAAAGCAACTAGCACACCCATGAATCAAAAGGAAAAGCTATGCAAGGATGACGGTGCTGATAAAATTGATGAGGGTTATTTCAGAAGCATAATTGGTTGCTTAATGTATCTTACTACAACAAGGCCTGACATTTTGTTTGTTGTAAGTTTCTTATCCCGTTTTATGCATGGAGCTAGTGAATTACATTTAATAGCTGCAAAAAGAATATTGAGATATGTAAGAGGGACTGTAAGTTATGGTGTAAAATATGATAAGTGCCAAAGTTTTAAACTGCATGGATTCTCAGACAGTGACTGGGCTGGTTCCATTGAAGATATGAAGAGCACTTCTGGATATTGCTTTAACCTTGGCTCAGGAGTCTTCTCATGGTGCTCAAAGAAGCAGGAGATTGTAGCACAATCTACTGCAGAAGCTGAATTCATTGCAACCTCAGCAGCAGTAAATCAGGCATTGTGGCTCCAGAAAATTCTACGTGATTTACACATGGAGGAAGAAGAACCAACAAAGATTTCAGTTGATAATCAAGCAGCAATTGCAATCTCTCATAATCCAGTGTTCCATGGGAAGACCAAGCACTTTAACATCAAGCTTTATTTTTGACGTGAAGTGCAGAAAAATGGTGATGTTAAATTAATTTATTGCAAATCTGAAGATCAACTTTCTGATTTATTCACCAAACCACTTCCAGTAAGCAGGTTTGAGTTTCTAAGGACAAGGTTAGGAGTATGCAGCCCTTAAAGCAAGGAGGAGTGTTGGAGTTTGCTTCAAGTTGCTACTGCTACTCTGTTCTTCAGTTACGATTTTTATGCTTTAATAAACAATTGTCCTAGTTTTTAGGAATTAGTTGATCTGTTAGGTTGTTAACATATCATAGCACGTTAAGCTGCTATAAGTTAGCAATTCTGTTGCTTTTATTTCAATAAATATGTAAACGATTTCTGTGAAATATAAAGCAATTCTATATTCAATCCTTTTCTTAATAATACTGCATCATCAATAATATTGTAGTTTTTTACAATTCTCTTCTATCTTCTTTTCTTACATAATACTCAAACACATAAACACCTTCAAAATTTTACAGAATCAGTGAAGAACGGCCTTCTGAATCTCTCTTTTACGTTCATTATCTTTGAGCTCGTGTATCGTTTACATCATATGCTCCTTGATCAGACATCTTTTCTCGATTTAGATAGGAAAAACTACAGAAACGTAAGAGGAGCATAATTCAATATTTGCAACTGGTCCTGGAGAATGGACCCAAATCATACGGTAAGAGAACTTGTTCACATGAAATGGGGCATTTTCTTAACGTCAGCAACAGAGAGAGATAGAGTCAACTTGCTCCTTAAGTCAAAAGGGGGAACCTAAAATGAGTTGATGAAGTTCTAAGCTTAGTTGAGACCTTTCCCATTTTAGCAGAGTTATATATAGCGCAAGTTTGAGTGACTAAGCTGGTAAGGACGCATGCAAGTGAGCTTAATTGTGGCTGCACTTTCGTAAACTGTGATGAGCCATGAAAAAGAAAGGAAAAGGCAAGGAAATAAATTAAAGTTGGACTGGACTCACTTTGAACTTGGTGTTGCTTTTATGCTCTTAAAGAATGAGCATCAGGTTCTTATCTGCATATATAATTATGTAGTTCTTGGAGATTTGATGCTTAAAGGGACCGTAAATTATTGCTTTGAGATAAAGCCTGTCTTCCATAGTAAATCATGTCATAGGGATTCCTAGAATCTTATGCATGTCTGAGTTTTGTTTTCCTTCAATATGGTTGTCTGATTTGGGTTATTTTCTTTTTTTTGGAAAATCAATTTGGGTTATTTTCTACTTTGGTAGAATCCAAACCTGTAGTGGCGGTCCTTGATTAAGACATGGATTTCTCACTTAATCTTAGCAACCACTACTACTCCTACGCATTCCTTGGACCACCTCATAAAGCAGGTGTTGCAACAATCACAAGAACACCCACACACGCACACACACCCCCAAGTGATACAGATTTTGGTTGCAGGTGCCCGATTAAAGGGAGGGAAAAATTCTTAAGCTTCATAGATTTCAAGAACACAATTAAGGAAGCCAGAGAGTATTTCTCAGCTCCAATACATGCCTGTGCTTCTGGGAAAGGTCCTTGGATCAATGTCAGCCTAAAGCTTATTGTTAACTCAAAACTGAAACCAAGAGAAAGTGTTTGAGGAGAAGCCAGGGTCATAGGAAGTCAAGATCCACTTTGTCTTTGTAATTACAACTTTCTGTCAATATCCACCACCTAGAAAGATGAACAATAAAATTCTCAACATGACTGAAACGTCAAGCCAACCATTTTCATATGCAAAGAAATCAAATGAAGCAGCGAGTTAAATTTGCGTACTGTATTCCCTCGGTGTTCTGCATTTAAAGCATTCCATCCTGCTAGCATAATTATGGACTCCACATCCCAATCTGTCCAATAGATTATTATTAATCAAAGAAAAGCAGTAGGGTACCATGAAATTATAGCAATAATTTGTCGCCAACAAACATTGAGTGCTAATTGCGTGCTATTACTTCTCCCAGTTATAATTAATTCCTTTTAGAAAAGTAAAACCATGCAATAGTGACTGTGCCGCTTCAAACAATCATTTCTGTTTTCAGTGAAAACCAAAACAACCCTTGTTTCGAAAACAATCGTCTGTGCGAAATGCAGCTGGAAAATCACAATAATATTTTCAAGAACATATGATACCAGCGGAATGTAATGTTATTTGTGTTCTAGACCAGAATCAGGTTCACAATGTGAACTCACCTGGTGCAAATCCAATCACCAGTTTTCCATCCAGGAGGATCACTTCCATCAGATCCATAAGCGTTGCTTCCATACCCACCTGCAGCATGATCATCTCTTAATGCACCACAATTATAGCAGCTTGACCGGCTAGCATAGTTGTGAGCTTGACAGTTCATGGCGGAACAATACCAGTCCCCAGCCAAAACCTTTGTTGCATTGCATATGTAGGTTGCCGGATCAGGGCCGCCGTACTTAGGGTACCCGCAACGTTGGCACATTTCCCTTTTCTTGAAATTCTGGTGCTGGCATGCGCTGCACATCCAATCTCCTCCAGCTGTCCAGCTCATTTTATCTCCTACAGGACAAAACACAAGTTACAATCAGACATGCATTACAGCGCGAAATAAAAATTATAAAACATTATAGTACAAACAATTATGTACGACACAAACAACCATTAATGATGAAAAATCCATTCGCGAAACAAATTAACAACCATTTACAATGCAACTTAATTATTAGTTGTGGTGAAAGAAAACTACTTTACGATGTCACTTCTTTTTACGACGATGAGGGGGTAATTCACACAATACCACTTAATTTATGAATTATGACTACAATTGAACGACCAACTCTACTTGATTTCTTGCGTTTCATGAGTAATGACCTCATGGACCTAAAATGTTGTTCCAACAATATATGAAACATTACACGCTTACCCATCCCTTTGTGTGTTCATCGGTCCTCGAAGCCTAAGACTGAATGAGCATGCATGCTGACAATTAGACCTTGATCATCAGTTTCCTCGACTTATACTTGGTTCTAGCTGCTACTAATCAAGGGCATTGAAATCTGATGGTAAACATGCTATATAGAATTGCAGTATTCTCAGGTCATAATATACTACTAAGCTCCTTCCGCTAAGCTAGCTAGGAACAGATCAGCTATATGAACACGCGTTTTGATTAATTACGGGACTCTAGCTTCTTTTCTACAACATTTGATCCTATGACATGCACCATATACAGCAAGAATGCCAGACCATAGGGCTCAACCCGGATTGCAGCTGCACAGAAATATATATATATATAACACGTTGGGAAGTGGAACAAGCGGTTGCTTAAACGTTTATAAAAATGGGAAGCAGGAAAAAAAGAAGAAGCTAACCTTCTGTGAACTGAAGGCTTGAGCCTTGAAGAGCAATTAGCTGAAGAGCAGCGAGGTTAATACAGTAGTTGTGCGAGAGTATCAATATAGCTGGTGATTTTGGTGCATGGGTTGGGAGGCATTATATACTTGTTCTTCCCTGACAGCACGAGTGGGGCCATTGATGGTATTTTCTCCCCTTATCATTATTTTCCTTTTCTTCAGATAGTATTCCAAAAAGGGATGAGAGGTTCAGAGATAAGCCTGCTCTTACCTAGCTATGCCTATTCAATTATTCTTCAGCTATTATTCCTTCTCCACATATCCACTTCTCTACTATATATGCATGGCATTATGAGGGGAAGATGTTATTTGAAAGGCTGATGTAACGCCATGGCCTGGCTTAAAGAGGCCGGTTGTTGTTGACATGGCTAATAAATCTTAAGCTTCATTGCTCCCATGGGTACTAATTCCTCAAGCTCGAAGTTTTTACCAGCCCCACTTGATTCTTTTACAAGCCATTTTGGCTAAATCCTATTAATATTCTCCCTCCATTACTATAAAAAAAGAGATTAAAACCAAGAATATTATAATTAGTTATGTGGCATATATATATCATTATAGAATGTGGATGCATGCATCGCGGATCACACACTAGCTAGCTACAACTGATCATAAATGATCCAAGTTGCAAAGAAACCTTTACTCGAGTAGGTTTTATGTAGTCCAGGCACACTTGGTTGATTAAAAAGGATGAACATAAATGTGAGATTTTGCATCAGGAATCGGTTCCTCACAATGAACATCTAATGCCAAATTCTTCCCTTCCTTGTATTTTGATTCCTTCTCTGCAATAATGCAAAAGCAACAGGGAAGATTCATATCTAATGCCAACCTTTGTCTATCCGCGCGTCCATTAACTTAGCGTATATACATGTCTAGATTCAACACTACACGACTACTACTGAGCATCGGTGGTACTGGCATCCATGATTGAGAGCTTGCAAGCTTGACATGTGTCTATCTATACACACGATGTGCTCATTTGCTCCTTTTTTAAAAAAAAAAAAAAACTACATTAATAAATCTTTTAAGAGATCACTCTTAATATTTACTTGGTATATTTCTTTAAAAAATTAATAAATTTTCTTAGACATTTATTATAAAATCTGAACTGTAAAAAAAAATAAAGATAAAAAATCTTTAATTACCAAGTCAATCCCGCTATGCTTTGAAGCATCCCGCCACTTCTATCATAATTACATTCCGACATGGCTGGCTAGCAAAATCCCCTTTGATTATCATGAAAAGGGAATGTTCCAAACAATTTTATTTTTTTTCTAGAATTTGGATTGCGGCGGACCGACGCTGGAGAGAGTGGGCAGCTGAGTTGGATGGGTCGGATAGTGTACAGAAATTATTAGTATATTTGATCATCATGCTGTAGCAGGTTGAATTAATTTAAAAAAAAAATAAAAAAATATTAAGAGTGCAGTAATGTTTTTATAGTGAAATTAAACCTGACTAAATAGATCAATTTCGTAATCTCCTAACTCAGCTATTTGTTTCACTTGATTTTTCAATTAAATCACGTGAGAGATAACTCGACTTAAATCGATCGATTTTATAAGTTTAAATGCAACCTTGATGGTCAGTAAAAACATGACTTAGCTTTTAAAAAAACTATAAAAAGACAATATTTTTTAAAATATGAAGACAATGACAGATTAAATCGACCTTGGTTCCCTACGACCCAAGTCATGGATTCTATTGAGGTTAATAATCTTTTATTATAAACTATTTTTATTTAATTATATGATAAAAATATATGCTCATAAAATTAAGTATTAATCTAAAAATAGACACTTATTTGAAATAATATTTATCTCTATAAAAAAAAAATCAATCATGCATTTTATTCCCTAACGATTTAATTAAAAAAAATCATAACAAAAAAAATAAAAGGAAAAGGAAAAAAAGTGCTCCAGCCAAAAAAAAAAAAAAACAAATATAGAGAAATACTATAGCAAATTGGAACATGTTTAATTAATATGGATATTGAGATGAAGATTTTATTGCCAAAATAATAAATACACACAGCTACTTGTTATGCTTTGAACACTTTATTATTATTATTATTATTATACGACTTCCAGACTAGTAATAATATATAGATGCATGAAGAACGATCGATTAGGATGCCCTCCAAAGTTCAGGTTTCTTAATTTAATTAAGCAGATATGGCAAACGTATGCTGCAATGGCAAGCAGACAGAGAGACTCCATTTGATGCTTGCTTGTTGACCTAGCTAGGGTTCGATAAGTAGGAATCCTAATCACCATTTTCTACCAGACATTGTGAATATTCCACTCATGAAATAAAATAAAATAAATAAATAAAAAATAAAACCTTATACAACGCCCCCACACTTTATTCCCTGGAATGCTTTTAGAAATGGGAATGGGTCCTGTCGCTTCAATAATACTTTGAGAATCCACTTTCATAGATATAGACTAGATTATTGACCATGGTATGCTAGGGTTATATCATTTTTTTTCAATTTATTAAAAAAAATATTTAAGTATTATCAATGTATTTTCTAGTAGAAATTTTTTTAAATCATATAGGGTTGATTTAATATGACTTGATTAACTTTACAAATCCAAATAAACATGAATAACAAATAAAAACATCGTTTAATTTGAAAAAATTCAAGACGGTATCTATTTTAAAAATATTAAAATGTTAAATTTGTCAAATTCGTTATTCAGATCATAAGATTGAGACATCCTTATAAAAAGTAAATCGAATCAAATTATGAATTTCAATTCTCAATCAACCAAATATTGAATGATGAAATTTTAAAAAGTTAAAAAAAAAAAAAAACAACCGAAGTCAACTTGAATTAACCAGCCAAACTCGTGATCCATGTCATTAGACTAGAATAACCTCATAGAAAGTAAATTAAAATAAATTATGAAGTCTAATTTCTAATCCACCCAATGTTGAAAGATAAAATTGAAAAATAAAATAAAACAAGGAACCAAAATAATAATCCAAGTCAATCGGATTAACCCGCCATGTAATAATCCAAGTCAACAGGATTAACCCGCCATGTCCGCGACTTGGGTCATGTGATCCATGTCATTGGACTATAATAACCTCATAGAAAGTAAATTGAAATAAATTATGAAGCCAAATTTCCACCCAATGTTGAAGGATAAAATTGAAAAAAAAATAAAACAAGGAACCAAAACAATAACTCAAGTCAACCGGATTAACCCGCCATGTTCACGACTTTGGTCATGAAACTAAAATAACCATATAAAAAACAAACAAAAAAATTATGAAATATAATTCTCAATCAACCGTTAAAGGATGAAATAGAAACAAAACCAATTAAACAAAGAAAGAAAAACTCAAGTTAGCTGGGTTAACCCATTAAACTCGTGACTTTGGTCATAATGATAAGATAAATCAATAAAAAATAAAATTAAAATAAATTATGAAACTTCATCACTAGTTGTAACGACCCTATATTTAAGACACAAATGAACACATTCAAGATCATAGATAACATGAAACAATGGAATTTGTTTTGTACACACACACATATTTTTGAAATAGTTATTCTTTTGAAATAGTAATAGTTCATTGTCGGTTAGAACAATCGACTGATTCACATTGACACAACTAATCAGTCAACTAGATTCTACTTAATTTCATTGGTGTCCCAAACGATTAACCAGTTTAATCGATTGAATTTGACAAAAGCCAATTTCATTGCTCCTCTAGTCAATTGGTCTACCCGATTATTTGATAATCCTAAATATTTGACTGGTTTGTGCAGCACATCTGATGTCAATTTAGTTTCATTTTTTTATTAACCGCAATCATATAAAATAATTAAACATCAATTTCATGTCAATTTAGATAAAAATTTCTAAATTATTCATAATAATTTGGCTAAAATATTCATTCAAAAGGGAGCATAATTTTTCTTTATTTTTCCACAATTCATTCAATATCGAAAATTCAACTTTCCATAATATACACAATTCTTTCTACGCTTCAAAACAAACCAAAGCTAAAATTAATCATAGTGAAAGTGATCGATACCTTCTAATCACAAAGCAATTGATGAGAAATCCAAGCTTTTTTCACTTCTTTTTCTCTTTATTTGCCTAACTTCTAGCACCTTTAAATCTAAGCTTGTAACCCTTCTCAAAACTTGAAACCAGTTTTTTATTAACCCTTTAAAACTTCTTTAAATATTTGAATTTTCCTCTCTTAGGTGTTTTAATTAAAAAAAAAAAGAAAAAGAAATCATGAAAATTTTCTTTCCTTTCTTCCCTCACAAGGAGGAAGCTCTTGGCTTCCAAGAAAGCTATTATCCTCTCTCACTGATTTTTTTACAACTTCTCTTGTCTTGAAGTTTTAATCCATAAAAATTCATTTTATATAATTTAATACATATATATATATATTATTTATTTTATTCCATTATATTTTCGGGTAAATTTTTCAATATTTTATAACACAATAATATTTTTAACTAGAGTTTTACACTAGTAAACCAATTGTTAAAAATAAAAAAATAAAATAAAAAAACAGATCGGTGTTCTTGTAAATAATGATATATGAGGAGGGGAACAATGATTTCCCCTCCTCAATTAGTTCGCTAATTACATGAGAGAAATCAAAGTTCTTTTTTTTATGTTGAAAATTATTTTCAATGTCTTTAAATTAACTTGTTAAATTCCAATTAAAATATTATGATATTAGAAAAATACTAGAAGCCTAACCTGTAAACTAAGAAGGAATTCTCGGTAAAACAAAAAAAAAATAGTTGAACTAAAGAGGAAGAGCAGAATTGTAATTAAGAGAATAAGGATAATATAAATAGAAAAAGTTAGCCGGCCATTTGTGGGAGAAAAAGAGAGAAATATTGAAGCAAATTTATGAAAAATTCTTGCTAAAAAACATCAAAGAGAGATCAATAAAAGGATCAAAGAGGGATTAGAAAAGAATTAAGTAAGGAAATTGAAGATTTTCAAAAGTTGTTTTATTAAGGGAGGTCTATTTTGAAAAAGAATAGGAGAAGGGAAAGAAGTGAGTAGAAAACTTTTCTTTCTTGTTCTTGTCTCCTGAATTTAATGTGTTTAAGAAGTAAGGAACCTTGATTAGCTATCATTTTGAATTATTAAGGAAAATTAGTGAATTTACATATGAGAATGTTATGTACATTATGTTATTTTAATGAATGAATGATTAAATGAATGTTTTTATGATAGAATGAGGTTAACACACATGAAAAAGTGTTGGGTATTGTATGAATTGAAAAAAGAAACCTGAAGCTGAAAAGTGAACTAACATCTCAAGAACTGTACAAACCGGTCACATTAGTGATGTTCATAGTGATGTATATAATGGTTATTGTTGTAATTTTCATTGACATTAAGGCAACATGCTTTTAAAATCTCCGGCAGGCTTAAATCTTTCAGACATGTTGTTCATATATGTTTCTATGAGCTTTAGTTGCTCTTAAATGGTTTTAATAGCATTACCAAAGGTTTGATCCATGATAGTTACATAAATGCACAACACTATTGTAAAGATGCAAGTAGATCACATCAATTCTTACTAGTGAAATATAATATAAAGATAAAACTAATTTTGAAATTCATTTATTATTTATTTATTTATTTTTAAGATTAATCAAGACTATAATGCATCAAGGAAATTATAAGCATGTTATGTTAAACTTAAATGGCTAGTTGAATACAAAGTCATAAATTTCCACCGCAAGCTCTAGAGTTGTCAAAAGTACTAGTTATCTAGCAAAAATATGATGGATATGATATGAGATTTTGGCTTTCATGTTAGAGATTGATAAATCTCCGGTGAAAAACGACATTTTATTTCTTGGTCGTTGGGCACATCGGTTGAGATTTTGGTTTAAGAGATTTGTGGTATTCTGATACGGCAGTTTGAATGGCACAATGGTAGAAGTGAAAAGGCGAGAAGGCTTAAGGAATGACGAGAACACAGAGAGAACACCAGATCGCTAGATCACAAGGTTTAGGGGATTTGGTTGTCACATTTGACATTGAAGCTGCTGTAGAATGAATCTTTACTGAGGACAAAAAATGTGAACCTGGTGGTAAACAGATTGAAATAAAGGTGGTGGAACCAAAGAGTATTGAGAACCGGTGGTGATAATGGCAGTGCAGCAAAGTCTTCACATTTTAAAACAGCAGTACAAAGGCACAGTGTCAAGCAATTGAACATATACAACCATTGTCCTAATCTCTGAAGGACAACATGCTACAACAACTAAGCCCCAAACTCATATTAGCTGAAATTGGCTATTACGGTTCCTTTTGTGCCATAGCGCACAACCATATCAAGGACAACATGCTACAAATTACATTATTCAGGGGGCTACTAATTTCGGCAAATACCTCTCAGTAGTGATAGGATGTGGAGACTCTCATCCCCTTGTGCTGGTCACATCTCTTCCTCCCCTGAACAGGTGCTCTCAAACAGACAGAACCGTCACGTAATGTAACCTCACAAATTGGTGCATCGAACCTCAGCGAGGAACTGTCTACCCCAGAAAAGTTACATTCAACCCTCTTGCCTTTATGCTGCCAACATCTTTTGTTTCCCTGAATGGGTTGCCTTCTGCAGAATGAACCATTTCCCAACATTACTCCACAAGTATTGGGAAAAAGTTCCTTGACAGGATTATTTGAAGATCCACATTGCCAGGTACTATATGCATTATGTTTAGATGAGGCATTGTTGTTTACGCTGTCAGCAAAAGAATTGAATACTGAACTGGGGGCAGACATACGGATTTTTTCTTCTGCTGCTGGCTCTGAACTGTCTACCCCAGACAAGTTACATTCAACCCTCTGGCCTTTATGCTGCCAGCATCTTTTGTTTCCCTGAATGGGTTGCCTTCTGCAGAATGAACCATTTCCCAACATTACTGCACAAGTATTGGGAAAATGTTCCTTGACAGGATTATTTGAAGATCCACATTGCCAGGTACTATCTGCATTATGTTTAGATGAGGCATTGTTGTTTACGCTGTCAGCAAAAGAATTGAATACCAAACTGGGGGCAGACATACGGATTTTTTCTTCTACTGCTGGCTCTGAACTGTCTACCCCAGACAAGTTACATTCAACCCTCTGGCCTTTATGCTGCCAGCATCTTTTGTTTCCCAGAATGGGTTGCCTTCTGCAGAATGAACCATTTCCCAACATTACTCCACAAGTATTGGGAAAATGTTCCTTGACAGGATTATTTGAAGATCCACATTGCCAGGTACTATCTGCATTATGTTTAGATGAGGCATTGTTGTTTACGCCGTCAGCAAAAGAATTGAATACCGAACTGGGGGCAGACATACGGATTTTGTCTTCTGCTGCTGGCTCTAAGACGGAGGTGTTAACCCGCATCCCCTTGTGCTCTTCACATCTTTTCCTCCCTGCCACAGCTTGCTTCCTACAAAAAGTCCCATCACCTAAATTTACCCCACATGTGGTTTCATGTTCTCGGTCATTGTGAGTTGTGGAATCTAGATTTGCTCCATGTGGATAATGTAAATTTCTTTGTGCGATGGATTTGTAACTGGATCCATAAACTCTCCTCCCTTTGTGTTCCTCGCATCTCTTTCCCCCTGGAACTGGTGGCCTTCTACATGGTATACCATCAACCATGATGAATCCACATATACAATCGGAGTCCTCATTAATGCCATATTTATCTGTAACTAGCCTAGGCTGTGATCTGCTGAGCTTAAAAATTCCAAAGAATAATTTTTTGCTATCCTCATCACCAAAACCAGCATGCTTTTCTGGTGAAAGAGGCTTGCTTGCTTTGATTTTAATACCTCCTAGTTTGTGACTGGAAAATGGAAGCCATTGAAAAATATCTGGAGGTCTAGTTGTCCTTGAATTGAGATTCTGAAGGACATCACTGGGACGGCGTGTACCATTACTACCTTTATTCCATGCGTAATCAAAAGTGCCAAGCAGCTTACCTTCCGTTTCCTCAGCATCCCTCTTATCTTTCATCTGTTCAACATTCAGGAAAAACAGTGTAGAAAGATGAAATACATTTCCAAATTTACATGCCAAAAGATTTGCACGTATCCCTCTTATATGCCCAAGAATTTATAATGCAGGCACTAGAATTGCAGGTGGTGAATATGGATTTATCTTATATGTATATACAAGTATCTGGCAGAACTGTTGATATGCATAATTTCATCCCCTAAGTCAACTTTGAAGCCTAGAACTCTAAAAGAGGGAGGATATTGAGTACTACCTCCCTGCCTCCTTTGTGCTCTTATAACTACCATGCACACAAAAGAATGGAAACTAAGGAAATCTTAGACATCTAATTCAATAATGCTATTATTGAATAAAAGACTGGAAATTCTTTAAACAAACACCATGTTTGATCCTAGAAAAACATGTTTGTCCCAATAATTTCACAAAAGTTTAAAACCTAAATGATTATTCAGAGCATAATTTCAGCTGCCACTATAAATGTACTTATCATTGACATCTAAGTGAGAAAATTTAATATAAACTTTTCTTACAGTAAAAGGCAATACTTACAGGAGCCCATCTATACACAATGGACTGGCCTCTTGAGAATATCTCTTCAAATAAACCTAGCCCTTTTTGAAGAGAATCATCTTTAGAATCATTCACATGGCCAGTTGAGTAAGTATTACCCAAATGGGCACCTGAACGACCGTATTGCTGGAGTCGGGTTCTAACATTGTCAGCTTGTCCAAGGTAAACCACCACTATGTCATCTCGGACAAGCTTGCCAACATCACGCCGCGACAGCCCAGAGCGAGGAACAGCAATACCAAGCTCATATAGTCCCGGGCCAGAAGTAGTTGGGAGATTGTGGATCCTATATCGAGAAGCTCCTTCCTTCCCCAAGAAATAGTCTTGCCAGTCAGAAGGGCCAATGAGAAGCTGAATCATGTATACAAAGAATCAATGTATACAAACTGAAAGCGTGAGAAACCGATATGGAAAAAAAAAAATGAAGACCCCAGATTCCATTTGGCAGGCATATTATATATAAAGCAGTTTAAAACACTTGTTTTTCGCAGCCAATTTTCAACGGCAAGCAAGAAACTAAAAAAGTAACAAAATTGTAAAGGAAGAAATTATCAAACCTGCCATTTGGAGAAGCTGGAGTCGTGCTTGGTTCGCTTATAGTCTTCCCTCTTCAATCTGGCACCGACATCCATGCCCTCCTGTCCCCGTCATATTTCTGTGTGAAGAAGATGACATTTAATACGCTGCTTCCTTTCTGTTTAAGTAACAGCGGAGCCCAACCCATGATTCCGAGCCTGCTGAATTGGTTGGGTTGTGTCGGGGAAGGCCCAAATTAAAAAACAAATAATTAAATCATGTTAGCGTTGCCACCAATTAGAAGGTAAAAAATATCCATGTAAAATGTCCATTCTCTAATAAAAAATACTAATTTGTATATTAATCAAGAACAAAATATTCTAAAATGATATTAAAAAATATCTCATTTATTAAAATAAATTTTTTCCTTGCAAAATGTTTTGTACATACATATTATTTTTGGGAACAAACACCCACTCAATTATTAATACAAAATTCTAAAAGGATGACTATAGCCTATCATAGAAATTATTTGATCACGAGTGTTTGTTTGGGGAGTTTGGGAACGTAGTGCAAACCGCGTTCCTAAAAAATTTAATTTTTTCTTGTAAAAAATTAAAAAAAAATAATATTTTGGATCGTTTTGACTTGCTGATCTCAAAAATGATTTTTAAAAAATATAAAAAATATCATTTTGATACATTTCGACACGAAAAGTTATTTGAAAAGCAACAACAACCACACTCTCAAACACCCTCTAACCCTTGAGAGTAGATTGTGAGGGGATATTGCGGAATTGGATTGAAAAAAATTTATAATGCTAAGAAAATATCTAGTAATATCCTATTAGCTAGTCTTTTTAACTCAATTTAACAAAGAAGTAAATACAAGGATGAGAGAGAACCTAGATAAAAATATTCTTATTAATTTTGATTAATTCTAAATTTGATTTTTTTTTCATGTGTCTATCTCTTTTTTAAAAGTGGTCTGGAAGAGTAATTAATAGAATATCATTAATTATTTCTTATATATTGTCATAACTCATTTTTGAGTTCTCCCTCAAATTTAACTTTTTTTCTTTTAAAATAAAAATAAAAAATAAAAGTAATAATAACAAGACGATTGACAACTTGACAAAAATAAGCTGAGAGGGTTTCAAATATGTAAAAGAATTAAGCTAAAATTTTTGGATAGAATTATGAGTCTAATCATACCCTATTATACTTAAGACTGAAAAGATAATGCAGATTCAACATCAAATTAAATGATTATTAGATGAATCCGCATAAAAATTAATTATAGGAACTTAATTAGACTTTTAATAGGCCAATTTGATTTAATCATGAGCCAAATTAAAATCTTAATTATGTTTAAGAATTAATTTGGGTCAAATTAAAAGATTTAATTAGGTGCAAGGACTTAATTATACTTTTAATGTGTCAAATTAATTTTATTAGGGACTTAATTGGTGAAAAATTAAGTTTAGAAGCTCAATCTGGGCTTAATCGAGAAATTAGGATTTTAAATTATCAAAACTCAATTTTTACAAAGTTAATTGATTGAAATCAGAGACGAAATTCTAAGAAAATCAAAGTTTAAGGTCAATTAAGGGTTAAATTGAAAAAATTCATAATCAAAGACCTTTCTAGCAAAAAAATGCTAAATTCTAACAACTCAATTTGGTTGAAAACAAGAGTAAAATTGAAGCAAATTAAAAGTTTAATGGTCATTTGAGGGTCAATTGAGGATCAATTTGTATAAATTCAAAACTAAAAACCAAAATGAAAAAGACGTTGAAATTCAGGCTTGATATTGGAGTTCGGCGAGGGTAAAATCACATAAAATTAAAAGTTTAAAGTCAATTAGGGATGCAATTAAAAGAAATCAAAAGCTGAAAGACTAAATTGAATTTTAGTCAAATCTCTAATGAAAACCTTAAGAAAGTCAAAACAGTGTCATTTCATTTAAATGAAACGATGTGTTTTGACTAAAATGGTTTGTTTTGGTACAAAACGATGTCGTTTTGACCGACATAAAACTAAAAAAAAAATGATGCCAGACGACTTGTCATTTGGCTAATGTTTATCATCTTCAAGCTTTTATACCCGAAAGACTGCTCGGGTGGCTACTTTTCTAGAGCATTTAATACTTCATCTCTCCACCAAACCGAACAAACAATACACCACTATGATGGTCTGATATTATACTACACCCCAGCATAATTCTTGCATGTTGGTTGCCCTTACAACAATCACGACGCTGCCCCAAAAAGGCTAACCCTATCAACCTTTAGCAGCCAAGTTTTTGCAGCTCATGATGATGACTTAAAGCCAATGGTTAAGATCCTTCCCATTTGAATCAATGGCCAAGATTGGTCCCTAATAATGGCAAGATATCCCTCTTTCACCCCTATAAATAAGAGTGGTTTTCGAGCATTGAGGGGCAAGAAAGAAAAGTGCAAAGTGAGTAAAAAAACTAGTCTTTTTCAACATTGTTCTTCCTCTCTACCACCACTTCAACCATCTTCTCTATCGTGAATCCCAGCATCTTCAGTCTCTACATCGTAACTAACAGCGACCCAACACCCTTGTAACTTTTTATTCTCACTGGCAACAAGAGCAATCTCGCTAACACCAGCTTCTTCTTTTCTTCTCAGTCACATCAACCTTTATCATCCTCACGCTAGACCTCTCATCCACAATAGCTACACCTCTCCATGCCAGGTAACCTTCTTCTCTCTTCCTTTCCCCCCCATAAATCTTCTCATGCTTCTACCATCTGCATGCAGAACATGAATTTACGTTCTGCAACAGAATAATTCACATGGTCACTGAGTTGGGCTAGCGTCCATGTGGCATGGACAGGCTGGACCAGTTGCAGCCCATCCAACACTGTTGGGCTGGGTCCAGCCTATTTTTTTTAAAAGGAAAATTTTTAAATTTTTCAAAAACCTATCTTTAAAATTTATTATGGATCCGTTGTGTGTATTTTTTAACAATTTTTTTAATATCAAACCATAGACTTACATTATATGATCCAAACTCAGTATAAAAAATATCTAATTTTCTCCAAAATTAAAAAAAAATCCAAAAAATCCAAAAATTAACTTTATTTAAAAAAACAACAAAAAAATATTTTGTTTTCGTGCATACAGTCAAATCCTAAAGGTTTTTTTATGCATATTTTCTAAAAAATGTAAAATCACATTTTTATCATGTTTTAAGAAGTGTAAAATAGATATTGTAACCGATTTATGATTATTCATTAAGGTTTGGTCAAAATACCAAAAATCTCATAACAATTAGTTTGTTGTTCAAAACGTTAGGAATTAACTATACCTAGGAAATTAAATGTGATGATAAATCTGAGCCTTAGAATGGTTAGGATTTAACCCGATAATGTAGAGACTTCCTCATAAAAGAAGATTTATCTTGAATCTTAGATGAGACCAACGGATAGAAACATGACCTAGAAAAACAATCAAATAACAATGTAGATTACTTTAGGTAGGGTGTACTGGGTATAATGCATCTTCCCCTTGCACAAGTAGTCCCCTTACCCAGACTCTTACATACCATTAGATTTTCTAGTAACCATAATATTAGGTGATAACTCATGAACCCTATAATCATAACTTTATGATTAAACAAAAAAGCCCCATTTCAATTCCAGGATGTAGCCCTACCATTCGATATCGTGCACGTCACAACAAGATGACGACTCCACTAGGAAAACCTTGTTTGATTGGACCGAGCTTTGCTTGTTTATTTATTTTTGTCTGTTTAATTATAGCATATTTCTTTACTCTAACATGCATTTTATATACTCCTTATGCATCTGGTATAGAATAATACCTTCATACATCTTAATTTTTGAATAAACCGAATTCTATGTTAGGTGGGGAGTAGCAGTTTGCCTCATGACTTTCAATCGGAGTTCAGATTTGTGAAACATCCAACTATGAGCTGAGCGTTTACTCGGTAATGGTGATCACACTGTGCCTCAACCATTCCTTGTAAATCCCTATACTACTTTCATAAAAGGTGTTTATTGGGTAGATTATAGACCCTTTTTTAGACTATATAGAAAGTTTACCCCTCATATAGTAACCTAAAACCTACTTTTAGAGCATAGACTTTTTAATAATTCATTTTACATTAGGGCAAACCTAATTAAAATCCTGAACTCTGCAAGGTTTTTAATCTAAAACCATAACTTTTATGACCTTTTCTAAGTTCGGGGAGAGATCCGAGATAATACAATTAGTTGAAAGGGATTGATCAAGGATCGAGGTTGGGGAATTATTATACATGACCAAAGTACATTACTCCATGAAAAACATAAAAGAAGCTTATGTCAATGTTGGGGTATGTAAATGAAACTTTATTTAAGCGAAAATATGAGAGAATTGCCCACCTAATAAGGATTCTAATTCAAATTTCATCAGTCGATGCCTTAATGCACTTATAGAATCTAGGTGATAGATGTTTTATTTTTGGAGATGTACAGACCCCCACCATTGAAGAGTAAACCTAGATTTTAAGTTTCCCAAATGACGCTCATAAAGCATATTTCAGACAAGGAATACAGTTGTCGGAGCTGCAAAATTATTGCATCTAAACCAAGTTGATTATTACAAGATGTTGAATGGAGGATTTAAGTGGAAGTTGATTGAGAATAAGATGAAGACGGATAAAGAAAATGGAAAGCTAAAAGAAGAAAAATACTAGGCAGTTGCTTTCGCCATCTTCGAGTTAGTTTTGTTTCCTTTAGAAGCTGCTAGGATTATCAATATTGAAATTGCCAAAGCCTTCGTTGAATATTAACGGATAAAAAATAACCTCACCTCAGCTATCTTAGCTAAAACATTCTTATCCTTAAACCATTGTAGACTACATGGAAAAGGAGTGATGTGATGCAATGTTTCTTTTTTATTTATGTGGATAGTTAGTCATTTGGAGATATTAAGAGAAGTTTTTAATAATTTCTGGTGATTTAACATGAAACCCCTCGAGCTGATTTTAAGCACAGAATGGAATGAAGGCATGGGTGAAAAATGTCAAGCACTCCCTCGGAGTAATTTCAAGTGGAAAGCTTCTTAGATGGGTAGTTTGTCTTATCTTATGAGTTGTGGTGACAAAGTATGGGTTTCGTTGATTGGTTTAACTGGTTATATCAACTACTCACCCTCACTAGTAGTTAGGTAGTTTGAAGGCACATAATACATATCGAGAACTTGGAGGTTAGCCAAGTATGGGGCTTGCCATCTTTTCTAGTAATCGAATGAACTATTTGTTAGTGTATATGCCCTAAAGTAAATCAGTTTGCTACATGTGACATTGCCTTTGTTTATGCAAAATATATTTATCATTAATAAAGACATTCTTTATCTTTAATTTTATTTTTGTTTGATTAATAAGTTTAGAGTAAAGACAAAGTTATTAAAATAAAAAAATACTTTTTAAAAGAAATTATAAAATAATTATACTTATGAGGATTCATATTACATCAAAAAATTATACTTAAATGTTCTTTATCAATGCTCTATTAAGACTCGATATTCTATAAAACCATTGAGATTAATACATATTATGTTATTTCCTTTATGAAAAAAAAATAGTTGTTCTCATAAGTTGAGATGTGAGGGGTACTTGAAACTAATATATAGGTGTTTGTCATATGACATGTACACTAAACTAACCAGTATGAGGGTTCCATATGAAAAAATCACTTGTATTTATGGAAAAACTCACGTAATAGTGTTGTAAGTGATCCTTAAACTTGAGGACATCAAGTTATCTTATATGAGGAATATTATGCTTTGATTTTAACTATACATTGCCTTAATCAAAGGTAAAAAAATGAGCAAATATTAGATATAATATAAATTATATGAAATCATTTGAGTAATTAATAAAGGATTCATCATCATATGTAAATTAGAAAAAATATTCCACCTGTTCTCAAATATTATTGATTGAGAAATCATTACCCAGAGTGGAATGAGATTTGAAAAGGGTTTCAATTTTATTCAAAGAATCAATTAATATAGTGTTGAGAACAAACATAATTTGACATAGCAAACACATTTCATGCTCAAATGTATAAATCAAAACACTCTTGATAGAGGGATAATAATTACGCTAAGAAATTGATCATTAAAATGTTAAGTCAAACCACATATGACTTTCTTGATATTTGGAGGATCATGACACATTACTAGATGTTGTATTTGCTCTTCAAATATAAATTAATTAATTTTTCAAATTGATAATAAGTTAAATTATTTAATTTATCTAATCCTATTTTATTTAAAATTATGATTTATATTTTAGTCAATATATAAGGAACCTAATAGGTCATACACATTAAAAATCTTTGGTAAGAAATTAAACTTGAATGACTAATCAAGTATAACTTGATTGTAAATAAGTTTTAGAAATTGAGAACTGAAATTTAATTTATATAGAGGATTATGATTCTAGAATTAGAAGAATCAAAGGCTAGATTACATAATTTTTTAAAATTATCATGAAATAATATACGTAATATTTTTTTAAGGGACAAAGTGATATTTTATCATTAATAAAGTTATCAGTTTTTTTTCCTATAAATAGAATATTATGTTTTATATTTTTCTCTGTATGCATATTGTACATACTCTACATATATGATTTATCCTTGTAATAGGTAAGTACCAAGTTAAGTTGACCTAAAATCCTATATTTAGACATGCTCCAGCTAGGTAACCTTGGCCAACTAATGGTCATTAAGTCCTTCCGCTTTTATCTAGGCTCACACACTTATAGTGAGCCTCTCATGTCTAGCTTTCAAAAATACATGGAAAAAAATTGGATCCAAAATGATACATGTGTACTTGTACACAAAAAATAATTGGCAAACAAGAGTTTTTTCAAGAAATGATGAGGTGTTTGGGAGTGTGGTAGTAATTATTTTTCAAAGTGTTTTTTTGCTTAGAAATGAACTAAAATATTTTTTTAATTTATTTTTAACATCAACACATCAAAACAATTTGAAAACATAAAAAAAATAAGTAAATTATTTTTTGAATTTTGACGAGCCTTCGTTTGGGCCGTAACCCCATACAAACACGAAGAAAAATAAATGTGCTAGTGGAAGATAGCGTGAATGTCTTGCAATGAGATAGTGCAAAGGTTATATGATATTACATTAGTAAAGAAAACTCAAACTACTTTGCATGCTTGCACTATATTAGGAGGGACCAAAGTTTTTTTTAACATAAAAAAATATTTAGGTCGCGAGAAATTATTTGACATTGTAACTAAACTCGAAAATGTGATCGGTTTTAAGATTTTTGTTTCATTAAAAAAATATTTCATTTTGATTTTTTTAAGTTAAACTATGTTTTTATCGATTGTTCGAGATGCTTTTAAACCTGTCAAGTTGATCAAGCCATATCAAGTCAATCTTAATATAGTTTAATTTTTTCTGCTAAAAAACACATTAACAACTCCTGAATATTTTTTTACATTAAAAACAAATTGATCTGACCTGTAACATAGCGTGAGCAATGATCTAGTACATAATACTAAATCATTTAGTAAAAACTAGGATACTGCCTTGTACTATGCTGTAGGTCGAACCACTTTTTTTTAACGCAAAGAAAATGTTGATGACCAAAAAAAATCCAAGGACATGGATTTAAAATTGTTTTTGACACTATGATATATTAAATCAATCTAGGTAAACCCTGATTAACTTGTCAAATCCGTGATCCAGGTCTTAAAACCATGATAACCCTATAAAAAGCAAATTGAAACCAATTAATCATATAACAAAGACTAATTTAAAATATATATTTTTTAAAAAAATATTGAGATAAAAATATATTGGATCGACCTTTATTTCATAACTTAACCTGTCAAACTCGTGATTTAGGTCATATAACTCCATTGAGTTAAATAATTTAATTTTTTTAACCTAACTATGATAAAAACTAGAGATTTTTTTAAAAAAAATTAAATGATGAAATTAAAAGAAAAAAAAAGATGATAAATTATTGGATAAATCCGGAATTTATAGCTTAATTTGATAAACCCGTGACTCAGGTCATGTACTTCATTGAGTTTTATAATTTGTTTTATAAATTCATCTTTTTGCTAAATATATGAAAACAAAAATAGAGGAATTTTTTTTATTTTTAAGATTAAATGATGTAATTGAAATTAAGAACAATTGAAGGACAAAATGTTTTTTTTTAAAAGAGGTTATGTTTAGGTGGCCTAGCACGCCTGAGCCTTAAAGAAAGAAGAACCAAGCGTGTGGGCCTCTAGCCCAAGTTTGGTGCCAAAACCCCTTTTTTTTTTTTGCAAGGGTGGACAGTTTTTTTTAAAAAAATATAGGTGCAACGTCTCCTGTTTTACCCTAAATTCTGACCACTACTGGTGGCCAAAAAATCATAAGTTTTTTTTTTTTTGTTAAAACCCAATTTGACCTATTTTTGCATAAAACACACTTTTTATAACATCAAAAAACTAATTTATCAAGTTAAAAAACCCAAAAAATGATTCAAGAACACAAAACCAAACTAGGTAAAAATTTTATTTTTTGGCTTTGAAATGTTGTTTTAGTCAATATTGAAGCTCAAAACAACCACCATCAAATTTCTTTTGTTGAAAGGAACTTGTTGATACTAATATCAATTTTTTTATGCCTAAAATCGATATTAATCGACAATCTATTCTGTCTTTGCTTGAATTTGAGGAGTTTCTCTCTATTCTTTCAAATTCAAGGAATGAAAAAAAAACTTTCGGATTATAATTGATTTTTAAAAAATTATAGGGATTGTGAAGGTTGAAAGGAGAAAAGAGGAGGATAAAATGAATTTTTGAATAAAAATTTTAATTTGTAATGAAATTACTCGGTGTTTCATTCTTTATTTTTTTTTATTTTGATTTACCCCAAATTATTCCTATATTTGTATTTCGGCATATAGAGATGCAATCTAAAAAAATTAATAACAAAAAAATAGTTCTAAAGTAATTATCCTAGATGTTTGAGACTTGGAGTATATGTTATAATTTACTCACAATAATGATGTAAAATAACATCGTGGAAAAACTCACCGTAAAATTGTATGATTTATGAGTGTGTGTGTCTCTGTGTGTGTGTATGTGTGTGTGTGTGTGGGATCAAGAAGCTAGTGTCGTGTTGCAAAACGGACTCTTTCCATTTGTCTTTTTTGTTTGTTTTATGCCTTGCCTCTCGTAATTATCTACAAGCCGGAGTGGAATGTCATCGAACCCCCAGCTTCAGCTTCTGTGTCGATCCCCTCTTTTCTTATAACCTCAATCCTCACGCTTTTTGCATGAACAGTAGAAAAAGAAAGAAACTTGTGCTTTGCAAGAACTGGTATGCTACGCTAGTTTTGCTTGATCCAAAGTAGTTTACATGAAAATTAAACTACCCCAGTTGGGAAAAACGCATGTCAATTGCCACTTTGGAAGTATCTTGGTTTCTGTGTCACGTTGAAAATGCAGTCTCAATGATTTTGTTTTTGCGGAATTTTGATGGGTTTGTGGCTATGGAATGTTGTGTTAAACAAGGTGGAGGGTTTTAGAATTTTTTTTTTTTGGTAACTTGCTGGTGGTGTAAGGTACAGATATGAATGAGAAAGTATTTTCGTCAGTTGTGGTTGCTGGGAAAGTGGTGGTGGTTGCTGTTAAGGCGTCAAAAGAGATACCAAGGAGTGCTTTGGTGTGGGCTTTGACTCATGTTGTTCAACCTGGGGACTTCATTAAATTGCTGGTTGTCATCCCTGCTCACTCTGAGAGTAATGCTCTTTCTTTCTTCCTCCCTCCCCACATAATCATTAGAAAAATTCTAATATTGATGGTTTAGCAATAAATGCCTTTTCCTTTGTTTGCTGGGCTTCATTTCATGTGATACTTAGACTAATATCTTTGTGAATAAAGGATTCTTCTTGTATGAATTTGGTGGACATGCCACAGAATTATGTTGCTAATAAATTCTGCATCACTAATATATAGCCTTTGTCCATCTTGCGATAATTTATTTCTTAACACGAGAAATAGCAGAACACAGATGATCTTCAGATTTAGATGGCTCGAAGAAAAGTTTGTTTGAGCTTAGGAACTTCATCTTGTCTTTTAAATCCTTCAATTCCAAAATTTTAGTAAAGGGAACACACGCATAACTTAGGATGTCAAATTATCTTGATTTACTAACTGTAATGTCATATCCAATATTGGTTCTTTACTTCATTTTCCGGTCTCAAGGTGTTAACAGACCTTCTAGTAAACCTACAAAAGACAGCATAGTTATATCGGACCAGCTACTTGCCAATATTGAACTTGAATTCTCAGTAATAAGCTTGACTATACATTGAATCTAATCAAACATGTTGCAATGTTGAGTTGAGGACCTGTGGTGTTTATTTTCTCACTTTCATCTGTGTCCATTTATACTGACTTCAAGGATGACATTGGTGACCGATGTGGATGAAATATTATTTTCCAGGTAAAAAGTTGTGGGGATTCTCAAGATTAACCAGTGACTGCACTACTGGTCACTGGAAGTCCCAATCAGGAACCTGGTTGGATAAAAAAGACTATGTTTCGGATTTGTTCTCTGAAATGATGCTTCATCTCCATCATGTTTATGACCCTGAGAAGGTGCATTAATTAGTTTTTCAGAATTAAGTTTTAACATTCTCCCTCTTGTATTGAGTCTTTTCCACCTTTTGATTTGTCTGAACAGATAAAAATCAGGGTAAAAGTTGTTTCTAGCTCATCTTCTGGAGTTGTGGCTGCTGAAGTGAAGAAGGCTCAATCTAACTGGATTATATTGGATAAGTAATAAAAATAATGTAAACCTTATTTTCTTGCATGCTAAAACATGGACATTGTTTCTTGGAAAACTTTTGCATATTAGAATCATAGCTTGCAACTTCATGGTAGTTGATATCACAACAGTTATTATGAGCTTACCTCTCTGGACATTCAAAAACCTTATAGCAGAGATATTGGTGATATTTCCACTTATTCTACCTGTTCAATTAACAGCCACTCATGTTTCTTGACAGACATCTGAAGCATGAGGAGAAAAGCTGCATGGGAGAGCTAAAATGCAATGTTGTGGTTATGAAACGTTCTGGAGCAAAGGTTCTCCGTTTGAATTTGATTGGATCACCAATGATGGAACCCCAGATGCCTTTGTCATTTCCATTCAATATAGAAGAAACTTCAAAAGACTTTGACAGTAAGCATGAACAGCTAGATGTACTGAGAGGGCCATTTGTGACTCCTGCAAGTAGTCCAGAGCATGAATCATCACTGACTCCAACAGATGTTGGAACATCATCAGTGTCAAGCTCAGATCCAGGAACTTCACCATTATTTCTCTCAGAAATTTATGGGAATCAGAAGAAAGAGCATTCATATATTACTGAAGGAAATTTAAGCCTTTACGAATCTGACTCTGATTCGAATACTGAAAAGCTGGCTCCTTCATCAACAAGGTTATATTTCCAGCCATGGATGGATGACATTCTTAGTTCTAGTGGTGAACTTACAAAAAATCTGGTGGAGGGTTTCAATAGGCCAAATGATACCAATCTGGCTTCCACATATAAAAACATGCTGAAGAATTTATCTAAGCTTGACCGAGAACCTGACATTGGAGTGCTGAATTACAGGACTGATCTCAACTTAAGCAAAAGTGTTAGAAAAGCAATTTCCTTGTCCACAAATGCTCCACTTGATCCTCCTCCATTGTGTTCAGTTTGTCGACACAAGACTCCCATATTTGGAAGTCCTCCTAAGTGGTTTACTTATGCTGAACTGGAACATGCTACAGATGGATTTTCACAAGAAAATTTCTTAGCCACAGGAGGATTTGGTTCTGTTCATCGAGGAATGCTAACGAATGGCCAGGTGGTTGCTGTAAAGCAAAACAAATTGGCTAGTTCTCAAGGTGATATAGAGTTCTGCTCTGAAGTTGAGGTTTTAAGTTGTGCACAACATAGAAATGTAGTGACATTAATTGGATTCTGTGTGGAGGACGGAAGAAGATTGCTGGTTTATGAATACATTTGCAATGGCTCTTTGGATTTACATCTTTTTGGTGAGTTCTCGTACACTGAGTGCAATATCACAAGAAGTAAAATGATTTACAAAGCTCACCTGGCTTATCAATTTCCAACAATCATGGCATCACTTGGTCTGGAAATTTCCCTTGATAGACATAACAATCCCATTAGAAATGAAATGTGCTACCCTTGTTTTTATGTAATTGTAAAAATTGATTTACTAATAAATCCTCTCATTTCTGTGGGAAAGATGGTTAACAGAACTGTGTTAAATTTTTAAGGATGTGATCAAGATCTGTTGAAATGGCCTGTACGACAAAAAATCGCAGTTGGAACGGCAAGGGGGTTGAGATACCTTCATGAAGAATGTAGAGTTGGCTGTATTGTCCATCGTGATATGAGGCCGAACAATATCCTCGTCACCCATGATTTTGAACCATTAGTATGTCATGTTCTTATATGTCTCTATGACCTCATTGCTAGCTTTCTGTTGTTGATCACCATTCTTCTCATCACAGTACAGTTTTCTTCTGTTTTAATTCATGTTTCATGAAATACCTGTCATTTTTTTGCTTGTTCAATTGATGTTTGATCTGGCTTCCATTTTTTGTATGTCAGGTTGGAGATTTTGGACTGGCAAGGTGGCAGCCAAATGGAGACATTGGGGTTGAAACAAGAATAATTGGAACATTTGGGTAAGATTATACCTATTTTTTCTTTTCATCTTTTGTATCTACTAATTATTAGAAATTAAGTGCAAAATCCCTGCCTTCATTCAGGTATTTGGCTCCAGAATATGCTCAAAGAGGCCAAATCACAGAAAAATCGGATATCTACTCATTCGGGGTAGTATTGGTGGAACTAATTACAGGACGGAAAGCTGTTGACATAAACCGACCCAAAGGTCAACAGTGCCTAACTGAATGGGTAGCAGTTCGAGTACTCTAGTTTTAAATATGTGAAAATCTAACATAGTGGTTAAATTCCATGAATTTTTTTATGAAGATGTTTTAACCTGTTTTGTTAAAAGACAGAATGAATTGTTCTCTGGTTTGTCTTGTCTCTTGTTAATTGCTTATGTCATTAAATCTGGAGCAGGCACGTCCACTCCTAGAAAAGCATGCTATTCATGAACTGGTTGATCCACGCTTAAGTAACTGCTATTCAGAGCCAGAGGTCCATAACATGTTGCAATGTGCCTCATCATGCATACAGCGGGATCCTCATTCAAGGCCTCGCATGTCACAGGTAATTACAAAAGTTCCAGAGAATGAACTGCATTTCTATATTGTATATCACAAGGTGCTGAGGCATTTGCTGGTTGTTTCATGTATTGAATTGCCAATACGCATCAATTTCCATTTCCATTACACGTCTTCCATTGTATCCCATAATTTTTGTGCGATGAGCAGATTTATTTCATAACCAGGTCAAAGCTTACAAATAGGAAAGAAATTGCCTGCTATTAAGCATGCATTGCCTTTGATTGAACTAGTATCACAAAACTGCTTGATGGGAGGATGCATCTGGTTAAATGATAATTAGACCACTAATTTATGGTGAGAATCACTTGCACTGGCCAACACAGAAGGCGCACCTGGCTGTTTCTTGGTGTTAGTTCCGCATTGTCAAGTTAATCATTTGATTCACAACCCAGGAATGACCAACGATGACTTCTTGAACAAGCATTTTCTGTAGCCAATTCTTAATCAAGTTGAAATAAATGATTTACTGCTGAGCTGCAGACAATGCTTGAAAAGCAGCAGAAAAAGAAGTAATGAGGAAACTGATGGCATCAACTTGCAGTCTTCGTCAAAAGGAGCTTTTAGGTTAATTTGGAGCTAAATTGTGATAAAAGTTAGTTCCCTGGATGCTTCTATTAGTAGTTGGCGTACAGCATTCACTGATAAGAAGTTGCTGCAATCAATGTTCAGCCATCTGCATTCACAACTAAAATAATTCATCGTCAGACCTTGCCACTACTGGATAGTACATGTAGGAGAGTGAATGATAGAGCTTATCCAATGAACGGTGCTTCAGTTTATGTTGCTTAATTACTGTTGTTACTGCATATGATCATGCATTACTTGATAATTAACAGATAGATGTACTTACTACAAATCATATGCGCGCGCGCCCGTGTGTGTATATATTATTTTGTTTGTTTGTAAAGGTGCTCCGGATGTTGGAAGCTGGTGACATTGTCATGAATTCAACAAATCTCATAGATATTTCACAGAAAGCACCAGTGTAAGGAGGCAACAAGGAGAACGGAGGGGAAGCTAGTTTTTTGGCAGGTCATTGGAGTGGGCATTAGAGAAGAGTTCTAATTTACTACATGCCAGTTAAAACTCTTCCTTAGCTCGTCCTGATTTAAAATGAAGAACTCATTGTATTATTTTTATTTTTATTTTTATTTTTTGGATGTATAGCGGTACGCAAAGGCTGCGAAATTTGTCATGTATGTGCTATTTTCTCTAGTAATTCATTTTTATGTTCTGACTTCAGACAAGTTGGGGTGAACTCATGATATAAATGCATAAACGAGAAACTCAAAATACAAGGGAGTAATATGACAACACGCACACACACACGAGGTGGTGAGCGAGTAAGGCCATGTTTAGCAAGATTTTTGCAAATTAATTCAAGAAATTTTATAACTTTTGACTGTTATAAATATATTTGATTAGAAATAATTTTAAACTTAAAATTACAAAATTGAGACAAGATTCTGAGTTAATAAAAAAACTAGAATCTTTAACTTTTAGTACATGAATTCTGACTAGTACATGAATTGTTAGTAGGGGTGAGCAAAAAAACCGATTAAATCGAGAAAATCGGAAAAAAAAAATAACCAAAAAAACCAAACAAAAAAAAAAAACCAAATTAACCGATTAAAAAATCACAAAAAAATTCTGGTTCGATTCGGTTTCGGTTTCTAAAGTCTGAAACCGATTGAACCGAACTGAACCGAACCAGTTCAACCAGCTAGCACTTAAAAAAAACTATAAATAGAATATTTTCTAACCCTAAAGTAACATTTACCCATCAGCCGCCCCCCTTCCCCTCCCTTCCATTCTCTGCATATCTCATTATCTCTCACTTTACTCTCCACATTGATTTTTCTCTCTTCCCTCTACTCTCTATGAGACTTTTGTCTTGCTGTGACTTCTTCCTAGAAAGCACGGGTTCTTGAGAAAGCAGAGATTAATCAACAATGACTTTTTTATGAGAGATGTGTGTTTGTTTGTTTTTGTTGGATCCTGGTGGATGAAACCCCGATCCTCTCTCTTCTTTTCTTCTTGTTTCTTGTTCTGCCCCTCTCTGGTTTTTGGGTTTTCCCTTTCTCTGGTCTCTAGGTTCCCTCCTTTTCTGTCTCTCTGGTTTTGTGTTCTCTTTCCCCCTCTGATTTTATAAGGCCAAACCTCGAGAGAAATTCAATCCTTATTTTCCTGGGATAGTGATCTTGTATGCTGATAATTATTTTATTTTTTTTGCTCTGTGTTTGGTGAGATAAGAACACCAACAGTCCAACCATTGTTAGATGGTCGGTGATGAGTTTCCTTAACATTAATGACACATCGTGGGGTGAAGGAAACTGGGACAAAATGGGATTTGTGGTAGACAACCTAGTTTACAATGTGGATTGGATTTGGTTGTGTTGATAGTTCTAATAGAGGCCAACATTTATTTTTCTTTTTCAGGCGGGTTCTTGTATTCCAGAGGAGGAAAAGGATGAACAGTGTTGGTAGAGGATCATTGGGTTTGAATCGGTTTGGAAGGGAAAAAAACCGAACCGAACCGAAATTAATCGGTTTGAACCGGTTTTCGGTTCGGTTCGGTTCAAATTTTTTTTTAAAAAAATTCGGTTTGGTTGTTTATTTTGGTTTAAAACCGAACCGAACTGGAAATGCTCAGCCCTAATTGTTAGGTTTCTTAAAATATATAAACTCAACAAAAAAAGATATTTAAATTTTTTTAAAAAAAGTTTTAATGATCCTGTAATGTGAAGATTACTTTAACATTAAGTTTTTGCTCATGAGGTATAATTAATTTTTTTAAATGTTGAGTTGTTACAAATTATAAATCATTTAAGCATCTATGACTTTCAGTGTTATATCGTTCTTTTATGTTTCAGGTGTTTTTCTGTCGTGTTTTTTTTTTTTTGTAATTTACATAGTTTTTCTCTATACATAAATACGAGACATAACATTCTATTTATAAAATGACACAATATCAATTTGTCTCTTGAATTATATCATATATTATTTCAGGATAATTTTAAAAATTTATTCAACTAAGGTTTTACTTGATTTTTTCAGGTCTAGAATTGTAATCTACTATATTAATTACATTTTAGTCCTTAATTTCTAAAATTTATTTTTAATTAAGGTGTTATTGATTAATTATCTCATTTTAATTTTTGACCAACGATTTTTTTGTATGAGACCTATTAGGTTTTTTAATATGTTGGTTCAAATATAGATTGCAACTCTAAATAAAATAAAATAAAATAATTTAATTTATTATTAATTCAACAAATTGATTGATTTATATTTGAAGATGAAATACAATATATTATTTTTAATTTTAATTATCATTCATTTATATTGTTAGTATTAGATATTATTATCCAATAAAACAAATAATTTCTACAATTAATAAAATACTAATATATTTTTGTGAGTTCAATTAATATAGAAAGCTGTTTGGAATTTTTGAAATTGAATTCAATTTAAAGATGAAATCAATTTATGTGTTTGAAAAGGGCATTGATTTGAATTCATAATCAATAGACAAAAAAACTGGACAGGAATTGATTTGTGAAAACACCAGGTCTGAGAACTCGATCGACTTCCATCAGGTACATCCAGTCTGCAAAAGAAGAAGAAGCAAGTTTCATGTGGTTTAAACATGAAGGGACTATTTAATTCATTGTTTAAAACTTGAGGAACTAATTTATAACTTGAGGAGTGGCAGAATTACACTCCTAATTTCCCTCCGAACGTATCCAGTTCATCATCGTCATCGATGGCAGCAGCTACAAATTCCATCCTCCTCAAACTCAAACCCAAAATAAAAATAAAAATCTGCAATCCACTTTTTGGCTATCCTCGCAGTAGCAGTAGTGCTTCACCCTCTATCCCACACTTGTTCTCCACAACAACACTCCCATGTGATGCCTCTCTCTTTCTTCAATTTAATTAATAAATACTCTTACTCAACTGTTTGCAACAACTTAGTTGTATTCCTTTTGGTTTGTGATCGTAGAAGCAGATGCAGATGCTGATTCTGATTGTTCAAGCGAGATTAAAGCCACCGCAGACGCAAACCCTAACTTCATTCACCCCTCCGCCGACGTCCACCCTAACGCTATCATTGGCCACGTAAACAATCTCATCAGTGAAGCATGCTGATAATTCTGCCACTGTTTTTTTTTTTTTGCTCTTATTTTAGTTCTACAAACAAATTATAATTATTGCTGCTGCTGCTATTATTATTATTCTCATTATTATTATTATTTGTGTAGGGTGTTTCAGTTGGTCCATTTTGCACAATCGGGTCTTCAGTAAAGCTTGGAAATGGATGTCGATTATATCCTGGAAGCCATGTTTTCGGAAATACTGAGATTGGGGATCACTGTCTTTTGATGCCGTCAGTTCACTTCAACTATCACTGATTAATTACTGTTACTATGTGGATATATATATATTATTTTTTTTCTGAAAAAAAGAAGCAATAAATTTTGTGTTAGGCAGTGGAGCTGTGGTTGGTGATCATCTTCCTGGACGTACAGTTTTGGGATGCAATAATGTTATCGGTCATCATGCTGTCATCGGTGTCAAATGCCAGGATTTGAAATACAAGGTTCATTTTCCTGCTAATTTTTTAATCTCATTTGTCACCAAAATTATATTTGTGAAGCAATATTCATTATTTATGAAGCATTTTTCTAGACATTTAGTGATCTTCAACTTTTTTTATTTGGGGCTACTTTTTTTGTGTATACATCTATCTTTGGCTTAGTAGTTATGATTATGGATATGCCTGTATATTACATTACATGTACAAACTATGATCTTATTTTTTATTTAGAAATACTCTTTGCTGGATAAAACTTCCTTGTTACTACAATGTTTATGTTATTATGAATGACCTTATCCTTTAGCTATTCTCTGTCTCCTTTGCTTGCGGATCAAAAAGCTGCCATACAACTCTGTCAACGCTGATTGTTATGGAAATTTTATGTCATGATTATTGTGTCTTGTTTCTTTTTAAGGAAAAAAGAAGAAGAAGCTCAATCACTTGGATTGATAAAGCAATTTTGTAATAATGAACTTTTGTATATTGGCATCTATGTATTATATATCCTATCTTTTTATTTGGCGTTTGATCTTGATAACTTTTGAGTTAGATTAGACTGCTATGGCACTGCTGTCTTATTCAGACAAAATTGCACATACACATGGATATACTTGCACATATATAGAAGCTCAAATTTGAATTTTAAATGGGCTTTCGCTGTTTTTTGAACAAGACAGTTAATTCTTTTTTTTTTTTTTATGGATTTAGCCAGGGGATGAATGTTTTCTTCACATTGGAGACAATAACGAGATTAGAGAACATACTTCAATTCACCGATCTTCAAAATCAAGTGATAAAACGGTTCGGCAATGATGCTAGTAGTATTTTATGCAAAATGGTCATACTTATGTGAAGTTTAAATTGATCAAATTTTGACTAGTATTTTCTATGTAGGTTATTGGTGATAACAATCTTATCATGGGCTCCTGTCATATTGCTCATGACTGCAATATTGGCAACAATAACATTTTTGCTAACAATACTCTTCTAGCAGGCCATGTTGTTGTGGAAGTAAGTTCTTGTCTTTAGATATTATGGTCAGGGTTGATAGCCCCATTCTTTATAGTTATATCTTATATGTCATGCTTGATTCAAGTGCTGCACATGTAGGATTACACTCACACTGCTGGAGCCATTGTTGTTCATCAATTTTGCCATATTGGTTCCTTTTCTTTTGTTGGTGGTGGATCTGTGGTATGATCTTTTCCTTTTATCTGGGTTTCAATTATCATTTTGTGAAGCCTTCTTCCGTGAAAGGGAACCTAACATGGATGTTGGTTGTCCAACATGGAAATGTAGCCAATGTCTGATCAATGATCTTGATGCATATTAGTGTCTGAAACAGCCAAACAATGCTAAAATTCTGGTTTCCTTGTTGCATAACCATGTCCTAGCTTCATGTAGTACCTGACTGAGCATGCGTTTAGTAGTCTATAACCAGCACGGAATTTTGATGTTATTTACTTATATCATATGCCTGAAGGTTTCACAAGATGTCCCAAAGTACACGATGGTGGTTGGAGAAAGAGCCGAGCTTCGCGGTTTGAATTTGGAAGGTCTTCGGCGTAATGGATTCACAGCCACAGAGGTTGGAATTAATTGAACTTTAATTTTGATGGATTTAATTAAGTTTACAGATAACCTACTTTTAATGTAAAAAATAGTTTTAAATTTTTTCGTGTGATTTACAAATTCCAATGCATTCTTGGATGTGGTTTACTTAGCTGCAAATCCAACTCCAAACACAGCAATATGCACTTGTGCGTGCATGCACACACACTCTGACACACTCATATTTTGCATAGATGGATGCTGTGACAAATGTCTGATTTGAATTATGGTAGTTGTATGGTATACTTATAGCGTAACATATGAAGTTCTCTTTTGTGTGATTGTTATCGTGGTTGCTGCACTTCTCTGTAACAATTTTGGTGATCATCTAATTGCCTCCATCCTTCTCCACTCTTCTGCCAATAATTATTGATGGCATGGTTGAGTCTAAAACCATCAAAACATGCACCTTCATCCTGGTGGGTAACACATAAAACTTGCGTCTCAACAACTTTGTCAGCCATTTTTGGGTGAACAACAAAATTTCAGTTCCAAAGCTGTTGCATCTATTTTCATCTTTTGTTTCCCATCACCTCACTTCACTCCCATTTTTATACCAATCACCATTTGCATCCAGCATCCACGCTCTTCTTGTCCAATTTCATTAATGATCACTTAATTTTTCAGCTACCAACTTACACTGAATGCTTTTGATAGCAGGACTGATTCTGCGTCCATCTAAACAAGGTGCAATCATGTGACTACGAATATGTAAAACATTTTTTTGGTTGCTTTTAGTTATTCATTCATTCATTCATTATTATTATTATTATTATTATTATTATTATTATTATTATTTTGGGGGGGGGGGGGTTGTTCTAGATACCATTGCTTTCTTTTACAAATTTGTCTGTCTCTAATAAAACTTGACCCTCTCTCTCTCTCTCTCTCTCTCTCTTTTTTCATTCTTCAGTATATAATTTCTGGCTCCTTTTCATTCTTGAAACTCCCTGTGAACCTTTCTAACATACATAGTGTTGTCGATAATTTTTATTTATTAATGTTGTGATTTGCTGCTACAAATTTCACCCCATTTCCTGCAACCTTCTCCACTCTACTTCACATAGAGAAAGTAAGAATATCTACTTGGATATTACAGTGGAAGTGTGTTGAATCAATAGCTGACATGGTTTAATGGAATCGACAAAGCAATGACGTAAATTGTTTAATAATTGGGCAAAGTATTAATCTTCTCATCCTTCAATCTTTCATGCCATATTTATGCTATTATATAAAAAAGTTGATCAAATTGGCTTATATACACTTCATGGGTGCATTGGCATCCAAGAACTATAAATTGTGGTACTAAGGAGAGCTCTCATCTCTTATTAAACTTATGCATGCCTCTTGTTGTTTGAGGATGTGTCAGGCTGTCATTTGAAATCTTTTCACATTTATTCTTAACCATTTAAGATATAGATTTGGTGAATTCTGCTTTTCTGAATAATGAACCTTATATTTCCAATAATTTTCACCGACATCTTTACCTGCTTAATATTTTGAATTAATCTCTACGCCCCCTTTCCTTTTTCTGTCACATAAATGATTAAATTGTATATTTTTGGTCAATGATCTAGATTAAGAGTTTGAGAACAGCTTACAGAAACATATTCATGCCTGTTGATTCTAGTTCTACAAGTTTTGAAGAACGCATTACCAAAGTGGTATTACCTCTCTCTCCCTCCCCCCCCTTCTCTCTCTCCTGCATATGCAAGCACACATGAGATATTTAATTTTAATACTTAATTAAAGAAAATGAATTGTACAGGAAGAGGACAAAGAACTGGGTAAGATAACTGCTGTATGTACCATGATACAGTCTCTTCGTGATTCTTTTGCTCAAAATCGCCGTGGAATATGCAAGTTCAGATATTTCAGTGGCTCTTGAAGCCTTTTGTGAGTTTCTATCCTCTTTTTTCCATTGGAAAGGATTTTTCTCACCATGAAATATGCTTTCTTTGTAAAAAAAAAAAAAAGAGTGAATATCACACTATACATGTCTTTGCCGACATGGACCAAAATGAGTTACATAGCAAACAGTCTAAACACTGCAATGTCCTCTTGGTATTCAAGTTACTAAAATATTAAGGTCTTTTAATGTAGCATCACACTTTCATTTTTGCAGAATATGAATTGTTTGGACATCTTACCTCTGCAGATTAACTACTGTTGTACTCTCAAGCCGGTAAAGACTTGATTTTAGTATGAAAACAGAGAACCGTGCCGAGCTTCTTGAGGTATACATTGTTACATGGACTTAATTTTTAGAAGTAATAGCTGTAGATTTTAAATGTACCAAGGAGAAGGTGCAGGCTCAGAACATTAGGCAGAATACACTGAAGAATTTTGTGTATTTTTTGAAGGAAACATGTTTGTGATTTATTTCACACCAAGAGGTATTCTGATCATATTGAGTTGTTAAGACTATGAAGTTATGCATTATTTGAAGAAGCTCACTGATTCTTCCTGGTTAATAGAGAAAAATTGCTGTTCCATGCTTTCTGTGCCTTTATGGATCGTATGGTATGATGGTACAAATTTAGGGATTTTACAAGAGAAATTCTATTTTATAGATCGTATGGTCTGGTTAATAGATGAAATTCGTATAGATCGTGCCTTCGATCGGTCATAGAGTGACATATAATGACTGATCGAATTCATATTGAAATATATTATGGCATCGTGGAATTTCCCTGGGTGTTTATATGCAAAACAATTAGGTTAGACTCACATGTGATTAATTTGAGTGGTTGTTGGGGTCCCTTGTGTGCATTTGACCCTTTTAATGACCTTGCTCATCCTTCACCCGTTTTTCACGCAAATTAACTATAGTTAATTGATATTAATATATTTTTTTTTTTGGGTTAAAAGGGATTTTGAATTTGAATAATTGTTTTAAGGCGGAGTTATTATAAATTACAAGTTGTTCAAGTGTCCGGACTCTAATGATAATTTACATGAACCATCAATAAAAAATCCTCTATATTCTTTCAGGAGAGGGGTTGCTATATTTTATAATATTAGTTGTGTTTTGGGTGTTTTAGGTGTTTTTATATTGTGCTTTACTCACTAGAAAATACAAAACATAACTTTCTATTTATAGAAAAAATTTAAAAACCTTATAAATAAAAAAATATCAATTTTCTTCTTAAATAATATCACATATATTATTTTAGGATAATTTTAGAAATTTATTCAATCAAGTTTTTACTTAATTTCTTTTCTAAGTCTAGAATTATAATCCCTATATTAATTACATTTTAGTTTTTAATTTCTAAAATCTATTTACAATCAAGTTATACTTGAATAATCATTCAATTTTAATTTCAATTGCTAGACATTAGGTTCTTTAATATGTTGTTCTAAATATAAATCATAATCTTAAATAAAATAGGATTAAATAAATTAAACAATTTATTTTTTTATCAATTCAATAATTGATTGATTTATATTTGAAGATCAAATACAATGTTTAATAACATGTCATAATCCCTCAAATATTAAGAAAGTCATAAGTGGTTCGACTTAATCTTCCAGTGACTAATTTCTTAGTGTAATTATTACCCTTTTATCATGAATGTTTCGATTTAGATATTATAGCATGAAGTATTTCTACTTTGTTAAATCATATTAGTTCTCAACATTATAGTTATTGATTCTTTGAATAAGATTTTGAAATTTTTTTTAAAACTCATTACATCTTGGCCAAAAATTTCACAATCAATACTATTTGAGAACAAATGAAACATTTTTCTTAATTCATCTAGGGTCACGAATCCTATCTTGATTACTTAAATACCTTCATATAATTTATGGTATATTTAATATCTGTCCGTTTGCTACATTTGATTAGGACAACACGTGGTCATGATCAAAGCATAACACTCCTTATCTAAGACAACTTAGTGATCTCAAATCTAAGGATCACTTACATAACTGTCAAGTGAGCCTTTTCATTAACATATGTGATCTCTTCATATGGAATTCTCATGTGAGTCATTTCAGTGTACACGTCATCTGACTAGCACCTACATATTAGTTCCAAGTATCTCTCATATCTTAGTTTATGGGATTAATTGCTTCTTTTCATAAAGGAAGGAATATAATATGTACCGGTCTCAACAATTCTAATTAATATCTAGTCTTAATAGAACATTGATCAGAAATATTTAAGAACAATACTTTGATGGAATATGAATTTCATAATTATAACAACTTTATAATTTCCTTTACAGAATATTTTTGTTGAATGAACTTTATCTTT
>Ga0307517_10001641_pt1 | contig 36979 bp, 42 predicted proteins | sample 23_EM_MG_FD_194515 | JGI IMG/M metagenome (GOLD analysis project Ga0307517, IMG submission 194515) | Populus trichocarpa ectomycorrhiza microbial communities from riparian zone in the Pacific Northwest, United States - 23_EM | ecosystem: Host-associated > Plants > Roots > Unclassified | place...
TGTATTCAGCATCTTCTGTAGGCTTTATGCCTTGACCCTCTTCTGGCTGTGTATTCAGCACCCCCTCTGTCAAATTGGGCATTGGGTGGTCTGTAGGGGCACAGGGCATGTTCTGTCCCTGAGGCCATGCCCTATCCTGCATCCAAGTTATCCTGTTCTTAACAACATAGCTGTACCTTACCTGTCTCCCCTGGTTTAAATCCAGGCCTCTACCGTGCTCTCTAAAGTAGTCTGGCGGCCTTGTGCCTCCTGTGCGTCTTAGTACTTAGTTTACTTGTGGCACACTAATCCATGATCTCAAAACAAAAAAAAAGAGTGCCACTCGAAGCAAACTCGAAGTGAGTATTTATATATTCCGATTGACAAGCTATCTAGAAAGGCGGTTCAGAGCGGTTCAGGTTCATTCTTGGCATTCCTGAAAGACGGTTGACTACCATCCGTGAGGCTTTCCAATGTCAGCCAAAAGGGTTGGTTTTCCTCCCTTAACTTTCCATCAGGAAAAGAGGAATTTCCTTTTGCCAACTTTTGCTTCCTTTTTCTCCTTTTTCATGAAAAAGGAAGCAAAAGATTGCAATAGTTGCAAAAGGCATCTCACTAGGCTATTGCTGACTTACTACACTTTTGTTCACTTTTCCTCACTAATGTTCCTAAAAATGAGGACATAAAAAGGCAAGAAAAAGTTAGAAGAAAATACTTTTCTCACTATTGGTTTCTATTGCTTACTTTTCCTAACTTTTCTCTCTTTGGCTTGTAATTAATTTTTGTTTTAAATTCATAAGAAAGAAAAAGGAAGCCAAAGGATGTAAAAGTGAGCAATAGTGAGAAAAGTATTTTCTTCTAACTTTTTCTTGCCTTTTTCTGTTCTCATTTCTAGGAACATTAGTGAGGAAAAGTGAACAAAAGTGTAGTAAGTCAGCAATAGCCTAGTGAGATGCCTTTTGCAACTATTGCAATCTTTTGCTTCCTTTTTTATGAAAAAGGAGAAAAAGGAAGCAAAAGTTGGCAAAAGGAAATTCCTCTTTTCCTGATGTCAGCAGGGCTGATAAAGAATGGATAGGCCGGCACCATTCTCAAGCCATTCTCCTACTTCTCTTTTCCTGATCGTCGCATTCGCCATCGCCTTCTTTGTCACTCTGAATGACCTACTGCGGGAATCGTCTTCCTTCTCCCTCGACGTGCGCCTCCCCACGTTCCAAAGCATTGATATCCCAAGCGGTACCACATCTTGCTCCTAGTTACCCTTGGCGTGGCATTTACTGTTTAGGGTGGAACTTTTCTTTCCCCACTTACACAGAACGGAAACTCTGGCGTGTCGCATCTACAGCCGTCACTATTATCCTATCGCCACAACCCCCTTCGTCGTTATCGTCCTCATTATGGCCAGGTGCCTCCCCACCATCATCGAACTTCAGCAAGGTGATTTCTGTACGATTCATATAGATCTCGGACCGCTATTCGGGGATTTATCTTCTCCACTCCGCTATGCCTCAGTCTAGACCCGACACCAGGAAAACAAAAAATATACTTGGCATGTCGTAAGTACTTGTGTATCAATCTTTGAATAGGTGTGTAAACTGTTTGTTAATAGAGGGGAAGAATTCGCTGAGGTTCGTGTATTGGGGGTCAAGTCGATTCCGTACAGGAGTGATGGGGTTGCTTGTACAGGCCGCGGGTGGGTCCATTTCGGCGACTATCTCATCAACAACTATCTTTGTATCGCTTTCTACCATCCGTCCGTCGGTGGATAGCGTCTGGCGAAGCATTTGTATATGCGACTTTGTCCATCCTTTGAAGAGCGAGAAGATGTATTTTATGGATGCGAGGAACCACTCTAACTCGTCCATCTTCCACGGGTTTGGCAGGTGGGTCGATCGAACCAAATATCGCACTTTCTCTCTGGATTTCTCGTACTCCTTCTGATAGCACTTCTTAGCGACGATGACGGCATGACCATGAAAAGTCATGCCATTACTCTGAAAGTGCTGGTTGTTGTCGTCCCACCACCTGTCCATTCCCTCCCCAATGTCATCAGCATCAGCATCGTCATCGCAAGCATTTTCGCCATGAGTGACGACGAGAACGATAGGAACGCGGCTCTGACAGACGCCTTCGAAGAAAAGCCGATAATTCTTTTGGTTACGCTTGGTGATCCTCCCCAAACGTGTCACGAAGACGAGAAGGCTGATTCCATCCTTCATCCTGCGAAGGAGGTCGTAAAGGTTGGCTACGGCATTCTCGGGGATCACTGCTCCTGCCGAACTTTCATCGAGCCCTGCAGTATCGTATACCCGAACAGAGACGCCCTCACCGAGGTCCACATCGTAGGGGACGCTTTCGAATGTGCAACCCCGGGCGCTCGTGGAAGTTTGAGCTCTTTGTTCGCCAAGAAGCATGTTGACAACAGAACTCTTGCCAACTCCGGCCTCACCGAAGAGAATGACGTTGCGGGCAGACACCTGATAATCCTAAGAAACGCAAAGCAGAGCGCAGGGCGGAACACATACGGATGGGCTACATAAAGGAGGGACAGGTGGTACTGTGTCGACAGGAGTGGTGGGCGCTGTGTCGAACGGCGTGCTAGGCGGTATTGTGTTGGAAGGCAACTCGTCCGACATTGGCCTAAGGGAATCGAAGGTTCAGGGGAACCAAAAAGTATTAACGACTGAAGGTAGTTATCGAAGGTCGAGTCACAGCCCTGGTGGATCTATCCGAAAATCTATCCGCGTGTACACCTTATGAGAGGTCAGATGACACAGAAAACTCCACATTGATTTCCTCCAGGAGCTTTCTAGGCGTTACAACCAGTCAGCCCAAAGGGTCGCACAAGGGCCGAATTTAATTGATCATCTTTCACCCAAGTCACTCAATTCAAATCGTGGCCTCGGCTGTGACACACATTCAAATTGCATTCAATTGAGGTGTGTTGTGTGCATGTATTCCACGCATGTTCTGTGGCCGCAACCTCAACACAAAGGCGTTGCAAACCAGTCAGTCTGCAGCCAGTGAGTTTTCAACTTCTGTCCTTGAAACAAACGCCCCCAGTCTTCTGTTATAACTGTCAACCGCAATGCCTGTCCATATCGCACTGGACGAAGACGAAATATCCTCTCACCAAGAATTAGTCATGAATGGGACCAGCGTGAGTCTATCAAACTCACTCCGCAATGTTGTTCATAAGAGGACTTTCTGACACAGAGTACGAGTTGTACCGGAGGCAACGTCGTAGTTTTCGGCGAGTGTGGTGTTGGCAAAAGCTCCGTCATCAACATGCTTCTTGGCGAGAACGCGATCAAGACATCATCGGGTGCGGCGGGCTGCACATTCACCAGCGATGCGTACGTCATAGACTTGGGGGATGGTGTGTCTGTCAGAGTCCATGACACTGTGGGTCTCGGTGAAGGTTCCGGAGGAACGGTGTCGTCACCTCAGTCTATCACTGCCCTCTACCAGCTTCTTCGAAAACTCGACGATGGGGTCAATCTTCTCGTACTCGTGATGCGGGTGGGGAGGATTGTTCAAACTGATCAGAACAATTATAACCTATTTTTCCGTGGCTTTTGCGAGTCCAAAGTTCCGATCGCACTTATCCTCACTCATGGAGACAATTGCGTGGATAATTTTGACGTTGACTTGGAAGGCGCCATGGATTCGTGGTGGCAACGCAATCGCCCGGTGTTTGCAGAAAACAGCTTGCACTTTACAAATGAAGCTATCGTGATTGCGAAGAAGATGGCATCTCCGGAGGCGTACGAGGCTTCAAAAGAGAAAACCCGTCGTTTGATTTCGACCAGCCGCCGGAGCGTCGCATGGAAGATTCCCACTAACTCCTGGTTCATCAAGGTGGTCAAGGCCATCTTCAACTTCCTCGGCCGTTTCCTAAAAATTCGCCCCGCTCAGCTGGCGTCGCATCTTACCTCCGTGCTAACTTCATATGGAGGTATGAGCTTAGAGGCCGCGATCTTGCTGGCGAATGACGTGGAGTCCAGCCTCTCTTGAACTTGTACAGACCCTCTGCGCACTCTCCAATTCCTATCGTCATGTTATCTATACGTTCCACCGTCTTCCCCTATGCTACCTTGTTTTCATCTGACTTAGTGACAGTAACACCCGTCTTCTGTATTCCGCCTACATTGATTTTATGGATTTGAACCGGATTCAAGAAGTATTTTACAACTTGTCAGTTGCAATTGGATTCTTCCGAATGCGCATTCTTGGGAAAGGTAGTGAAGGTAGAGTCACGGCAAATTGTTTCTTTGTCAGAGAATAGAATTTCTGTCGAAGGAGCTGTATCGAAGATCTGATGAGGGGTAGGCTTTTGGAAGGACGAACTGAGCAGATAATGGCACAACCGAACAGGAGGATTCCGTTTTGGACAAAATTCGACGAAGGGATCGCGTGGGAAATCCATGACTTGGTATTCACGGTATTAGTCCTAAGTCTTATGTGAACAATTGATAGGATTTCGTATAGTTTTTGTATCTAAAGATCCAAGCACCAATATCACCTCTAATTTCTGTTACTAGTAGTAGCAATTTTTTTTTTCGCCCATGAGTGCTCGCGCCATTCGCGCTATCCCATCTATTCGTTTCTGCTCGTGCCTTGTCAGAGAAAGACGGGAGGATCTCTTCAAGTGCGTGCTCGAAATGGGCTTTTGTGATCACCGTTCGGTTGGCTCTCGTTGGTCGTAGTATTCCCTTCTTTCTTCTCAACGCTTGGGTTCTTCGATTTGGGTTCCGATTCGAGATGTTTGAATTTGATGATGGATTTCCAGTCAGCTTCACCGATTGCTTCCTTCACAGCGGCCATCACGGCAGAGACGCAGAGATCTTGAGAACCATGTTCAGTCTCTTTATGAAGGAGATGAAATGACATCGTGTGCTCGCCTTTGAGATCTGAACCCGAATACTCGTTGGTTATTTCAGCGAGTTCATCCAAATCCACGTTATCGTTAAGGCTTTCGCCCCTAAGATGGATCTTCAAAATACCTAAATTCTAAATGGGTGAGAGACTTGTGGATCATGCAAACTTGCTCACTCTTCCTTTCGTCCTTCCCAGGTAGACCGACCATCATACGACGGGGTGAATAGCAGGGTCAATGTCGAACGGCTATTAGTACGAAATAAAGCACTTCTCTCAAGTGGGATCAACAAGAAATCTCACCCTGTTCGTGGCTCCAATGACCACGACCCTTTTCTCTTCATTTGTAGTCGCGGAGCAAAAACCGTCCATTTCCTGCAGAAATTCGGTAAGCTGTCAATAATTGATTAGTTGCATAGTAAATTTGTGGTGGAGCAATTGACTCTCACAATATTGTCACGCCATTTTGAATCATTTGACCTCTATGAAAAGAGCGTGTCAGCCTCGTCGATAAAGATAACACAGGGCGACAGCTTCCGGGCAAGACTCTGTACTCGAAAAGGAACCACCGTTAAACAAGATCTATATTGAAAGAAAGAAATGCCTTGCTCACAAAAATGGCACTAGCTGACTTTTCCGACTCCCCCGCCCATCGGTCGAATATGTTGCTTGGCTTGAGTATGAGCATTTGTGCACCGCATTTATATGCCAAAGCTCGACAAAGAGTGGTCTTTCCCGTTCCCGGGGGTCCATACAAAAGAATACCTCCTAGACCTTGCCTCGCCAGGACACCGTACTCGAATTGTTCTGGAAATAGCAAAGGGAGGGAGACCATGTTTCTGAGGGCCTCAACAACTATGGGGTTGGCGCAAACGTTATCAAATGTAACCGACAACATTTCTGTAAAGCAATCAATTATTTATCGCAAATAAAAAGGAGGTGCGTACCAGGCTTAACTATGCAACCTAAAAGTTTCTTCTCGTAATTGGACAGGCTAGAGGATTTCATGACGCGGTCGACAATGTTTTCCTGAGGATTCTTGTCTGCTTGTTTCCCTGGCTTTACGGCTCTATTCTCCTCATCTATCCAATCATTCCGCTCTTTCAAGCTCATAAGGTGCATTTCGTAGGCTTTCGCGACTTGGGAAGGAGGTATGCACACCAGACTAGGGGTTTCAGACTTTGATTGAGCCACCAAACCTGCATTTACAACTGAAGTTGCGATCAGATCAGCAAAAGATGGCAACATAATCGATGATTGGAAGTGGTAGCGGCTGTTGGGAATACGACATGGGGTCATCGAGGGGACATAGCGAAGGATAAGCGTACCTTTGGTCATAATCTTCAAAGGCATTATCAGACAGTTTCCCGTCTCCCAGTTCCCCTACAGTTAGCCGTAGCAACGCCTCATTGACATCTTTCGTTCTTTCTTTGATTGCACTTCGTCGTAAAACCTTGGATTCTTCCGAATGCGCATTCTTGGGAAAGATAGAGAAGATAAAGTCACTGCAAGTCGGTTCTTTGTCAGGGAAAATATAATATCTATCGAAGAAGCTGTATCGAAGATCTGATGAGGGGTAGGCTTTTGGAAGGAAAAACTGAGCAGATAATGGGCACAACCGGGAACAGGAGGATTCTGTTTTGGGCAAAATTTGACGAAGGGATGGCGTCATGCCACTGAGAATTGTCATCAAATTCGTCGTCCTTCCCGGAAATCAGCTTGATGCAAGACGAAATTCCAAAAACTAAGATTACAGGTGAATGATCTTCAGTTGCAGAAGAGCCATTGTCGTTGAGTTTCAGAAGGGCGCGAAGAAAGAATCCTAGAAGGGGCTGTGCAATACGCGTGATGCTGCCGAAGTCTTTGAAGTAAATGATTCGACGAGATATATGCGCAGAGTCATGTCCACTGGTGGGGATGTTTACGAGTGCGTCGACGTAGTGTTGAATCTTCTCGTTGTCGACATTTTTATTTGAATCATCTGCCACATTGTACAGAGAACCGATAACACCGCCAGCTTTCGAAGGACCATACTCAGCAGCGCAATCTAATCACATAACGACGAAATATAACGCACCTTCTCCAATTGGGCCGAACTGCACCGTAGCAAGCTCTAAAGCATCCAGAACGACGACATTTGCTTTTTGATGAGAGGCAATCAGTTTCACCATGGGGATGACCCCCTTCGTGGGGGCAAAAGAGTGTGATGCTCTGGACATTTGCATCTTTCAGCATAGCGCGTTCGAAGGCGAGAGCTGCTGCTCCTTGAATTTCTTCCACCATGTCTTCAGAGAACTGATGAGGTATTTCGGTAAGAGAACGGGCGTCAGAGCTATAAGACCAGTGAAAACGTTCGGTAAAGGCATCAGAAATTTCTACAGCAGGGAGCTGGCTAGTAGTAGGCTTGAATTCTGTGTTGGGGATCGGAACTTCGTCGGCCATGTTGTGAAGGAAGTGAGGAATACGCGAGCCCTTTTATGTCGGGGAAAGATGTAGCAGGTTCACAGACGAATGGTACACATCAAGACTGTTTCACTCAGGGACTTTTGACTCAACTCCGTCTCACGCCTCAAGACGACCACATTTTTTGTTAAAAAATACATTGCACCTGTGTCGCGGCCCTTTTCGTATTGTCGAAGAAGATGGGTTGGATGCAGAGTCCAGACAAATTGACTTTCAGGCCATCGAAGTTTGATTCGATGAACAACCAAATTGAAAATCTGATTTCGTTAGTGTCACGTGGGGACATCTCCACTGGCATTTGGTTGAGAGCGTAAAATTTTATAATTCGTTGACCCTGGACGCAACACTCTGATACCTGCTATAACACATAGCTCGCACCCAAAGCTACCCAATCTCAATATACCACGCAGACACAACACCATACCCACTATTACCGACCCACTCCAAATTGCAGACCCACCCCCTTTCCTTCGTTAACCGAACCCTACAAAGGAAGACCACGGTGCACCGATCACTCTCACGAAACGTACGAATAGCCAGCGAAAAGCACTTCATCGAAAGATCCGATACCTCCACACACAAATTCCAAAATCCACGCCCAAACCCCGTTGTGCAAGACTAATGAACTCAAGGAGAAGGCAGAGCTCACACGACAGGTTAACGAAGTAGGTTTCGACCCCTCAGAGCGTGCTTCAGTGCTGTTCAGAGCGCTCGCGACCCTACACCGTATATCTGTACTGGATCCCGCTCAATCCCTGATTTGAAATTTCGCCAGACCCCACAACATCTAAACTCCGCCCCCATATCGGTCAGCTAACACCTCACAAATTTCTTCAGTATCGATGACCCTCCGTAAATCCTCCCGCAGACTCCTGTACATTTTTATTCTATCCGAGTCTCGCATTATTGTCGTAGGATAGTCTTATTCAATGTAACAATGTAACACAGCTAACTTATCTCATTACTAGTACATAATCCCTGACTTGGGGGAATGCATCAAGCCTCGTTGTGCATGTTGCAAGCAGTGGTGAGTGTAAGTGTAATGTCGAAATTATAGTCCTCTTGAACTATCCTCCATGATTGGTTAAGTATTTTATCCAGACCCCATGTTCGTCGACACGGAGATTCCTATACTAGGTGCTTCTTGTTGCTACCCGGTTCTCCTACGGTCGGGATCGGAACAAAGGAGCCACCATGGTCCACTCTAATCTTGTGGGTAAACTGGCCTTTTCGACCAATTTTCGATAGCAATGAATGGTGTTTGTTACTCCCTCGCCTCAAGCCGCCAGGCATCGAGAATGGACACATGCTGGCTGCAACTCGTCGTTTCAGCGTTCTGCAAAACATATTTGTTGCACAATGTTGGGATCATCAGTGACGGATCGTCGATCGCACGAAAAGGTAATTCGATTTTTGATCCACATTGCGGTTCTTGGCGGGCTCTTCCTACTCTCGGAATATCTAAATCCCATGATGTGTTTTTTGGTGTCCTCTTCTTCTTCTTCTCCCTCGACACAACCGAACCTACCACTTGAAAAATGGTGAACATTTCCACAGATAGTTGTGGGTGGATCGAAAAAACCTGGCAGCATCACGAACGACTGATTCATTTTGTTGAATAGCTGGATCACTTGTCTGGAATAATGGATTGACCGACGTCGTGTATAGCCCTGGTGACATTGCTTGGGTTTTGGTATCGACGACCTTGGTGTGGATCATGATTCCTGGAATTGGATTCTTCTATTCAGGGTTGCTCAGGTGAGCGACTTGAGTCGTATCTGCTCGTCGAATTCAAAAACATTCGCCATTAGACGGAAGAATGCTCTTTCAATGAACTTCATCAGTATGATGACAATCGCAGTCGTTTCTGTTCAGGTAAATTGATATTTTATTGGGTTCCAACGCGGCAGCATGTCTACTTCCCGCAACAGTGGTTTTTCTGGGGTTTTTCTCTCACTTTCAGTGAAACAGGCACACCCTTCATCGGTGATTTGCGTAAGTTCTCAGCTGGTGTCTTTCTCCATTTTAATGTTTATAATCACGATCCAGGATATTTTGCGCTGCAGGGTGTTCTCGAGAAACGTTCCATGGAATCACAACGGATTCCCTCAATCGTATTCTGTGTATACCAACTTATGTTCGCAGCAATCACGTATGTATTTCCGCCGCAATACAACTCCAAGTTCTCATCAGTAACCATTCCAGGCCAGTGTTGGCTCTTGGCGCATTTGCAGAACGTGCTCATCTCGGTCCCCTCATTGTTTTTGTTTTCATTTGGTCAACCCTCGTTTATGACCCTATCGCTTACTGGACATGGAACTCTAATGGTTGGTGCTCAAAGCTTGGAAATCTCGATTTTGCAGGAGGTACCCCAGTCCATATATCTGCTGGAAGTGCAGGACTCGCGATTTCATTTTACCTGAAGAAGCGGCTTGGGTATGGGACGGTCGCCCTTTCTTATGGACCTCATAATACCACATATGTTGTGCTTGGAACATTGTTCATGTGGTTCGGTTGGTTTGGTAAGTTCCTTCCATTCACAGAAGGATTTTGAGAGTTGAAAGGAAGCATCACAAGGCTTCACAGGCGGTGCAGCTCTTGGCGCAAATATACGCACTGCTCAAACTTTCATCGTCACAAATCTCGCCGCCAGCGTTGGTGGACTAACCTGGATGGCTTGGGTATGTCGCCCTGCCTTTCGTTCCCCGCTATCCGTGTTAATTGTAGCTGCAGGACTATCGCACGGAGAGAAGATGGACAATAGTTGGCTTCTGCTCTGGTGCGATTGCTGGCTTGGTGACAATAACCCCAGGCTCTGGTTATGTTGGAACTCGTACGCTCTTACTGTTCGTCTGTTTGTTCGAATATTAATTTTTGACTCCAGCGGCCGCCGTCCTATTTGGATTCGTGGCTGGTACGGTCTGCAATTTTGCCACTGCAATCAAGTATCATCTGAGATGCGATGATGCCCTGGATGTAATAACTTCAACCGCAAAGCAAGTTTGGAGCTGACCCTTTTCTTTGTCTTTTATACTAGATATTTGCCACGCATGCAGTGGGCGGCATTGCTGGAAATATTCTTACCGCAATTTTTGCCCAGGCCAGTATCGCCGCATATGATAACACAGAAATTCCTGGCGGGTGGCTGGATCGCCACTACATCCAGCTCGCGTACCACCTTGCCGATTCGTGTGCCGGGCTCGCGTATTCATTCGTCATGACCGTGGGTCTCCAGACGAGCAAGCTGATTAGAGACTAACCATTTTACTCAGACCGTCATCCTTTGGGCGATGCACATGATTCCCGGGCTGCGCTTACGAGTGACGGAGGGTATTGAACAGATAGGGATTGATAAGTATGAAATGGGTGAATCCGCATACGAGTACGCATCCTTCCATCTACCCTCAAATTCCGCCGTGAGATCCAACTTGGCGATACCTCGTGAGAGAACTAGAACGGTTGTGGTGAACCATGAGGCGAAGTAGTTCAGATGACACACACAAAAATGATCATCTCTGTTATCTAGTACTTATACCAAAAGAAGAGTTGGTCCCTCATGGGTGAGCAAATCTACATTTGTACACCTCGTGCCCAATCTATTCCAAAATTATCAGTTGTCATGCCCATGAAGAAGTATAACCTGGTCTTTTATGTTTGTACGTACTTAAGAATAGTTGCAATTAGGTATGATACTACTACTGTAGGTATCCAAAAAAATCCCACTGCTAGTAGAACTAGAAGATAATGGCTGCAATCTTTTCAAATACATTCTTCGGAGGCTCCTCCGGTATTTCAGTCTCCTCCAATGTCGGAATTCCAGTAACAAAATCCATTTCCTCTGGTTTCCAAATCTTTGTCTTCTTGATGATCTTCCATCCAAAGTACAAAACGAGGAAAATCGGAATGTTGACGTAAGCCGTGAAGAAGTCTGAAGCGTTGAAACTCCAGAAGACTTGGAAACCATTAAAAAGGATGAAAAGGGTGGTGAAGAAAATACCCCAGTATGAAACGTAGGGTTGCCAGGGGTGGTTATATGCGTTTTGTTTGGGATCAAAGCCCTGCGCGAGCAGACCGCGGCCTAATATGAATCAAGATCAGCCAACAGATAAACCAGTTGCCAGAAAATGCCTTACGGAAGAAGATATACGTTATATTCATGACAAGCCAGCCCGTAAAACCACTCGTTGCAGAAAGGCTGATAAACCAGGCGAAGACGTGACTGGAGCCGCTTGAAACGCTCATGAAGGACAAAAGGGAAAACATCGCACAGAACAAAACTGCGAATATAGGAAGACCTTTCTTCGTGCAATATGCAAGGAATTTTGGTGCCTGTCCACGGAGGGCAAGTCCGTAGAGTACACGAGAAGAGCAGAAGAGGAAACTATTGCCAGCAGAAAAGGCAGAAGTAAATATGCAAGCATTGATTAGATGAGGAAGGCCACTGATTCCCGCACGAGTGATTGCAATGACGAAGGGGGATTGGGCAGCTGTTCCTGCAGACTTGAGACGCTCGAGATCTGGGTCGTCGTATGCAACGAGCATGCCAATAATGAGGATACCCAGGAGCTGTGAAGTGAATTAGTATCATGATTTGATCAAACCGCGGGGCTGAAGAAAAGGTACTGACATAGAAGACGAGAATACGGTAAAAGACACGACGGACGGCTTTGGTGATATTACGGCGAGGGCTTTCAGTCTCGGAAGCAGCACTAAGGGAAATGTCATTGATTGAAGCTAAAATCAGAGAGGTAGTTGCCAGAAAAATCGTACATGACGACCAGCTCCATTCCTTGGAAGGAAAATGCAGCTCGAACTATTTCACCCAGGATAGCAAGGAAGCGATCAAGGCCCGGGTGACCGGGCACCAATCCGAGAGTATTGAATGCACCAGGATGCTTCCAGTACTACGACGCTATCATCAGCCACTGTGACTTTTTTTTTTTTTCAAATATCGTTACATACTCTAAATCCGATACGATCATGGTTGGGTCCTCCGCCCAGGTCAATGACAAGGCCAGCAAGGATAAGACCAACGATGAGGGAGATCTTGATAATAGAAAAGATAAATTCGGCTATAGAATGTTTACTATTTGAGGATGGCGCACAAGGGACGAATGACGATGTAAAACGCATACCTTCTCCAAAGTAACGCACACCAAAGATATTGATCAAACTGATGAGAACGCAGACGATCGCGGTGTAGAGAGGGATGTGTTTTGTCTACGGGGGTCAGAACTGCCAAGTGGGAAGCAATGTCGCTTACATTAGAGTCCCAGAATGACAGTAAGATAACAGCGGCTGTGACTTCGGAGGGTATGGAGATGCTGTGAGCGCACTTCAGACAAAGTTACTGGTGATATGACCTTATTTGCTCACGCATTTCCGTAGAAATAGTTCTATATCAATTTAATTTGATGAGTTAGGTAGGTTCACTGTATTTATTCGATGTACACTCACCCAGCCTACGGCAAATCCCAGAGCGGGGTCAACCCATCGAGCAGCTATGCAAAGAAGGCGGATTAGATGTGAATATATATATTTGTGTAATTAATTGCATATACCAAAATGTGGGAATGTCCCAGAGATAGGTGCCCATGTTGTCATTTCACCCACAGCACAAAGCGATCTGTCAGGGTTGGAATTCTGAGGGCGACAAATACGGACGAAACGTACGAGTAGGCGACGGTACCAACGAGGGCATAGGCAACGAGGGCTCCCGCAGGTCCTGCAGCTTGCAACGATTTCCCGGAGCCCAAGAAAAGTCCTGTGCCAATGGTACCGGCGATCTATGTCGAGTGAGCAGGTAAGGGAACATTGGTAGTCAGGAGCTTACAGCGATCCTGGACAAAAGAGGGTTCAAGTGATAATAAAAAGTGAAGTAATTAAAAACATACATTTGTACATGGCGTTGCTTTAAACGCCTCTGGACGCGGTCGAGGTCGTGAACATCAAAGTGATTCCTACCAAATGTACTTGGTTAACAGGCAGTAGTCATTCACGACTCGACGTACTCAGGACTAGGGGCCTGAGGGACATATGGGCCTTCTTTCTCGATGTCCCTTTCCAGGCTATCTTGCTCTTTTTCGCGTAGCTCGGTCTCAGCCATAATAAGGTAGGTGGCAGGCCCAGTGATAGAAACGGAAGGAAGCGGAGAAGGCTAGAAGAAGCGAGCTATTTATCGGCTCTGGAACAGGAGACCCTAGAGAGGATTTAGAGGGATATTACATGTCCAACAATAACTTAGCACACATGGAGGTTTAACGTGATGCTGGGTACTGTGGGTATCGATAACTCGATTCTCGAGGCTTTGCGCATTCAGGTGTTCCCTCGGCGATTCATATGTCATTGTCCTGAATAGGGTTATTTTCCTTTGGGTTGTATCAGGCTTACAACTCGACAGCTGTTGAAGGGATTGAAGTCGACGCAGGTCTGTTCTCGATCGATAAACAGGTGAAACCATATCGGCGCTATCATGATATTGTTAACATCAGCGGGCCATTCAAGTTCGTCAACAGAAACGAATTGTGGCTGGGAAACAAGTTGTCGTTCTCATAAGTACTTATTTATCACCGAGAGATGGTGATCGATTGCTTGTTGTGTGGATCAGACTGGGCACTCGACACAAGATCTGGACTCACCGTATCGATATATTAAACTTGAAATATTCAAATCAGCCTCGCCCTATTAATAAAGCGCTCAGTATGATTGATTGAAGATAGCGGTCATGGGTCTCTCCGACTCCCATGGCCCGAGCAGCGTTGGTCAAGACAAGTGGGAAGGATTGATAAAGATATGGTCACGTTGATCTCTTCTAGCTTCCATTGGTATTATGCAAAGTTTCAATAGCCTTTCCGACAGCAAGCACTAACTGATCCGTCCCCCATTGTCCGACCAACCCAAGTCCCACAGGCCACGTACTACCCTTCCCTCGCTCTTCCCGGCGTTTAGATTTAATTGGTACCGAAAGCGCAGGAAGGCCTGCAAGAGAGGCTGGAACGGTTAAAGTATCTTGTACATATGCATCGAGATCCGACTTGTTCTCGCTTAACAGAGGGGCAGTACGAATGGAAGAAGGATGTAAAATGAGGTCGATGGACGGGGAATCAGACTTTGTTTCGACCGTTCCTGTGGAGTCGGAGAAATGATTTGGGGTCGTGAAGACGCGGTCAAAGTCGTCTTGGATCAGCCGACGAATTCGTTGGGCTTGAAGAAAATAATTGTCAAAGGCACTTTGACAGCCAAAAAAATTAATAAGAGGTAGGAAAAAGATGAACAAACTTGCTCACTCTGCAGTAAGTGCGTAAGTGCCAAGCAATATGCGTTTTTGGACTTCCGGGCCAAATCCTGAGGAACGCGTATGTGCGTACACATTTGAAGTTTTGGTGATATCAGTGCCTGGGGGTGGTCGTATATGTAAACCTATAGAGAGCTCATGTAGACGCTAAAAGAAGGCTAGTCTAAAGCATACCATATTCAATTCCGTCATAGCGAGACAAGTTACTGCTGGCTTCTGCACTTGCGAGGACGTAGTATGAGCTTAGCGCATAAGAGGTGGAAGGGAGCGATATCGGGATTATCGTGGCTCCTTGGGATTTGAGGTCCTTTATAACGTCACGAATGGATTCAGTGATCCCTGGAGCTAGTTCAGCTGGGAAGTATTCCTGAGGCACTCCGACTCTGAGACCAGGAAGGATCGAACTGCTCGACGAAATCCGTTGGGAAGTCAAAGAAAAGGCTTGCTCTCTTATACTGGGCGACGCTGCGGTTGGGTCCAGGGGGTCGTAAGTGCAAATCGCATCTGTAAGGGAGAATTTCAATCTGGAGACGTGATCTCGCCAGGGTCTGCTTACCGAAAACGCGCTTTGTTTTATCAACATTTGAGGACAGAACTCCAACACAATCTAGGCTGTCCGCATACGAAATAACCCCCCACCTAATAAAAACAAATTAGTGGCCATGCAAAATGTAGAGATAACTCGCCTACTGATTAGTCCATACGATGGTTTGAACCCAACTACTCCGCAATACGAAGCTGGAAGTCTGACAGAGCCACCTGTATCCGTACCAAGAGCCCTATCAAATTTTGACGTGAAATTTGATATGGTGGTAAAAGAATAAAACTAACGCATCGCACATGCCCGCTGCCACAGCGGCGGCGCTTCCTCCAGAACTCCCACCAGCTGATCTTTGCTCTGAAGTATCAATTGGGTTGACGACTTGGCCGTGAATAGAGTGGGTGTTTAGTGACCTAGGGTGTATTTCAGAAATGCGAAGAAAGAAATGAATAGAGAAGACATACCCCATGCCAAATTCATCACAGTTTGTCTTACCGAAAATAGTTGCTCCAGCTTCCTGCAGTAGTTTCACCACCGTTGCATCGAAAGGAGAGGTGTATTCTACAACGGTTGGTAAAGTCCATTCCAAAAGGTGATTTTTAAAAAAGCACACCCTTCAACATGGCAGATGAACACGTCGTTGGCAACAACCGGGTTGCGATGTTATCTTTTACAGCAATCGAGACATTCGATAGCGGAAGTGAATTGTTTAATATTTCCGACGGTTGCTCCTGAGAAACAGAGACGAACGCGTTCACCGATGGGTTTTTCTCCACTATGATACTCCTTTGCAAACTAAAATGAGTCGAGTAACGCACGGCAGTATATGGTCTTCTACATGTCGAAATAACATTTGTTCGCATGGCATGAGTGAAGGAAAGAGCAACAGGTCCCGTGATGTAATTATCCTCTCGCAACTCCACTGAGTCCACAAAATCATGCCAATGTCAATGACCTTCCGGCTGACTCTGGCATCTAATTTTCCTCATTGGCAAGAAGGCAACCATACTGCCCATTCAGAATCACATCTAGGCAAACCTAATTCGATATGTGAGAACATGGACAGGGACATGTTTGCCACATCGGTAAGCTGTCCACAAAAAGAAATCCATCGCCGTGCTCACCGTGTGTATAGCATACTTATTTAATCGTCGTCTCTGAAATCGCCCTTATATTTTCCGAACAACTCGTACCATGTTTCGACGAAGGACAGAGGGTATAAGTAAGCGTCTTGACCTCCTAAAGGAAGTCGACCAATCCACCCCTATAGGGCGTCCTTTAGTCCTCATATTCGGGCTGACAGGGGCAGGAAAGAGTTCCGTAATCAATATGTTAAAGGGTAGTCCTGTTGGCCCAGCATTCGACGATGCAAACCTCTGCAACCTATACCACCGCATCTTGTATCGGGATGGCAAGACTTACACATTCTGGAACACGCCTGACCTCGACTCTAATGACGCAGTTCGGGATCTCCGGGTTTTCGTTGACGAGTTTACCGCCGACCTCCTCGTATACTGCATAGAAGATGCGCTTGTGGACGTGACTCGCTTCAACTATGATTTGGTCTGGAGGGATCTATGCAAGGGAAAGGTACCAATTCTGTTGGTTGTGACAGGGTTGAAAGGAAAACCCGACGGAGATGTATGGTGGTACGAGAATGAGGAGAAAATCGAGGAGATGAAAATGTCGTTCGACGGACACGTTTGTATTCCGAGCTGGAGAAATTTGGACGACAAGGAGTACGTCGAGTCAGCGGAGAAGCTGTGGAGTCTAGTGAGGGCACATTTTGGTCCCAAGCATAACGTTATCCTTTTTGGAGAAGCAGGCGCAGGAAAGAGCTCGGTCGTAAACATGATTGTGGGCAAGGCCGTCGCCAAGGTGTCGAGCGCCCTCAGGGGTTGCACATTCAAGAACGACGCATACGAAGCGATTATCGGGGACAAACGCTATGTCATTTACGATACGGCTGGCCTAAACGAAGGTGAACAAGGCCGTGTTCCTCATTGGGAGGCAATTAAAGAACTCTACACGCTCATTCGAGAGCTCGATGGAGTCAGCTTGCTTGTCTATTGCATGCGCGGAAGGGTCCGGGAGAACTCAAAGGCCAACTGGGATTTGTTCAACAAGGTCATATGTGGAGGGAATGTCCCGGCTATTGCAATCGTGACGGGTCTGGATGACCATAGGGATCCCAATGACTTGTTCAAATGGGACGAAATTTATTTGGACCTGCTTAAGAAGAATGGGATGGAACCCAGGCACGTTGGGTGTTTCGTTTGGATTCGGGGGAAAACGAACCAATACGCCGAGTCTTACGCCGAGTCGAAATTCAAGGTGCGGAACCTCGTCGCTAGGCATTGCCAAATGCCATGGAGTGAGGAGAAAGAGAAGTGGTTTGCGGCCATGTATTCAGAAGTCTACGAATCCGGCTTCGTTCGCTCTACCCGAAAACAATTGGACTACTCTACACAGATGCGGGACGCACTCGATGAATTTATCCGGGAAACGAGGATGAAACAGGAAGACACCGAGAAGCTTCGAGCCACACTGTTGAAGGCGGAGAAGCGGTACCGGAGACGCCTTCTTCTCTAGTAGAGGTATTCATTTGTCTCTAGCAGGTGATTAGGTAGTACGAATTCGATTCGGATTATGCTACTGCTTGTATTTCTCTTTGGATTTACTGACTTGGAAAACATCATATTACCTTTCGTCACGGTATGTCACCATGGTGTCACAGACAGGTTGTCTCCATCCAAAATGACCTCCCGGCTCAAACGCAAACTCGGCGAATTGGGAGTAGACACATCAAGCCGCAGAGCAAACGAAAACTTTTGTCTGGTTAGTACCACTCCTCCCACTCACTCACAGCCCATAATTCATTAACCTCCCACCAGATAGGTACACCCCTTCCCCCACTCGAAAAGTCCAAAGACACAGGTGAATTCGTGCCTTTATGGAAGCAAGAAGTCCGTTTGAGTTCCCTCACAGCACTTCTCAACAACTCTGAAATCTGAAAATCGATAGGTCCGCGATGAGAAGGGCAGACGGCGCCTCCATGGTGCCTTCACAGGTGGTTGGTCTGCTGGCTACTATAATTCCGTTGGATCGAAAGAAGGTGTGTGAATATATATCTCTTGTTTCTTAGTGTCTGACTTTCGAATGAAGGGTGGGCACCTTCGACATTCGTATCCTCCCGCTCCGACCGAGTGAAGAAGCAGACTGCTCGGCCTGAGGACTTTATGGACGAGGAAGACCTCCAAGATCTCAAGGACAATTTCAAACTCGTCGACACCACGGAAGAGATGGACTTGCTAGGGGGTACCCAAGCTGAATTGAATAAAATAAATGACGACGAAACTGAGCCAGAGTACGTCTTCACCCTTTTTTGTTGGCATTTGAACTTTTAAACCTTTTCATTCAGCCCTATGCAACTCGCTTTACAGACTACTCTTCTCCCTCCACCCAAATTCTCCTTCGGTGCAAAGATTCTCCAAAAAATGGGTTGGCGCACTGGACAAGGCATCGGCCCCCGCGTATCGCTTGCACGACGCAGAGTGCAGGATGCTCAGGCTTATGACCCCTTTACTGGCACACGGCTGGCAAGTGGAAGTTTAGAGATTCCAGAGGAGGACGATGAGGCGACGAAACACCTTTATGCACCGAGAGATGTACCGGTTTTGAGTGTGAAGAGGAAGGATAATTCACATGGACTGGGATATGTACCCGGCACGACGTTGGGTGCCTCGAGTTCGAGTTCTTTAGGTCCGAGACTAGCAGGTACATCCTTACATACAACAATCCCTGCTATGATTAACGCACACTCAGGTGGATTCGGCCTTGGAGCCCTGAATGAGGCAGACGAAGACGATCTGGACGTCTACGACAGTCTGCACCACCCGTCCTCCTCCCGGCGTGTGGCTTACGACCATATAGAAGGTGAGGACGACGACACCGTCGTCATTGGCAGAAACGGGACACGTAAAGCAGATGCAGGTACGAGAAAAGGGACGAGTACTTTGCATGTATGTAGCATGACTCTGATTCTGATTTCTTATGACCTCATTTATTGGCAAGAAGGCAACTGTACCTAGTTCGCATCTCCGAGACGGCAGACCAGTCTTACAAGGCTTCATCCTCTCTGTCGAACCTGTCGCGCAGGATAAATGGTGAAATATTATTTCCTTTTTACTCATGTCTGTGCGGAACTGACAATCTCACCAAGGTTTCCCCTGCCTGATATACCACAGGGCTGGAAACCTAATCCACGCAGCCTCTGGGACGGAAATAATGAAAATACGACTGCCCCGCCACCCCTACCGACGGCTCAGCATGCACAAGTAGAGGCCCAGTCCCATGCGAAGTGGAAGAGCTCTCAGCTCTCAGCAGATCAGGTTCGTTTATTTATTTACCCTTCAGCCAACGTCCAGTTAACCCTCGGTTTACAGCGTGGTTCACTACTTGGCGAGACACCCCTACCAGGGTCTGCTAAGTCAGTGTTCGAGTACATGTCGGAGAAAGATAGGGAAAGGATTCAGCGGATCGCTTCGAACTTTGCATCTGGTAAAACAAGTTCAACTCCAGCTGTTCACCCCTCCTTTTCAACCACGTCGGAAACAACAGCTACTATTCCGCCGCCACCAGCAGCAAAAACTACAACCACAATCGAGCCGCATGTCGCCCAAGCCGCCCTACTAGGCTTCCAACCATTTACCACTGATCCCGTCAAACAAGCTCGATACACAACTTTCCTGCAATCCTTCGCATCTGGTTCAACAACAACTACACCCTCGCTTCAGCCCCTTCCTGACCAAACAAACGGGGAATTCACCAAAGAGCTCGCCGACTTCTCCAAAGCAGCCGCGCTGTTCAAACCCATGTCGGGAGCGATGCAAGGGCGGTTTATGAGTGCTTCTGTGCTCGATATGGGACCTCGGATTATTGAGGGACTGCACCACCCCTCTTCCTCTCAGGCTGAGTCTGAAGAAAATGAAGGGAAGGAAGAGATCGAGCCGGAAAAAGTGGCTGAGGAGAATGTGGACCCGAAAGTGAACGCAGCGAAGATGGGGATGTATGGGCCTTTGACGAGGGAGGCGAAGCCTTGGGTCCCTGCCAGGTTATTGTGCAAGCGGTTTGGTGTGCGGGAGCCAAATATCAGCACGGAGGATGCGAAGCCGGGTCCATCTACTGATTTGTCCGTTGCTCCTTCGTCTTCCGTAACAGTAGGTGCAAATGCGGGTGGGACGACAAGGGCCGGTGCAGGTGCAGAGGTCGGTGGGCCTCGGGATATAACGAACCTCGGGCTCGGGGAGGACGAGACGCAAGGTCGTGATATACTTACATATCAGCGGCCGACGGTTGATGTGTTTAAAGCTATTTTCGCAAGTGACGATGAGGACGAAGACGAAGACGATGGGGATGTAGGTGGGGATGAAAAAGATGGCGAGGGGGTGGTAGAAGGGAAAGGCTTTACGAGTGCGACGGTTATTCTGGAGAACAATGATGAGCCTGTGGACCCGGAGACGTTTAAGCCGAAGTTTGTTCCTAGAAAGGGGGGTAGGGATAATGAGCGGAAGAAGGACAAGGGAGAGAAAAAAGAAAAGAAAGAGAAAAAGAGGAAGGAAAAGGGGAAAGATAAGAAAATATTGGTTTCGTTTGAACTTGATGAAACTAGGGGCGAGGTTGATTTCCGGGAACCTAAGGAGAACAGACCAGCTAAGAAGAGGCGGAAAGAAAGGGGAGTAGAGGGCGAACGAGGTGGAGATGGCCATGCTTTGCAGGAGATGACGATTGTCGGTGCTGTGGAATCGAACTCAATTCAACCTTCTGTGGTTTCAACCAATCCTGAGACAGTTAATCGAGGGAGAAAACGGGCTGTGGATTTCATGGACTGAGGAGCTGACTGTACACATTCCGCAATCTTGCTATGTATCAAGCATATAAACAAATTGATATCTACACCATTTCTTCATCACTTGATATACCCAAGCTTACGTCGGAACTTCTTCTCCGCATTCATCAATGTCGCTCGAAGCTTTTCGGCGTCTTCACGATTCATATCCGTTTCCCTGATAAATTCATCGACTATGCCCTGCATCTGTGTGGAGTAGTCCAGTCGACTTCGGGTGACGAAGCAGAGGACGGATTTGTAAACCTTTAAATAGATGGCGGCAAACCACTTCTCCTTCTCCTCGCTCCACGGCTTTTGGAGACAATGTTCTGTGATGAGGGCCCGCACCTTGACTTGCGACTTGGCGTAGATGTCTGCGTGATTCTCCCGAATCGAAACGACACACCCGACGTCCTTGGGTTCCATTCCGTTCTTCTTGAACACACCCGAATTCCCCTTCTCCTTCATAAAGTCTTCTGGATCCTTATAGCTATCCAGACCCGTCACGATTGCAATAGTTGGGACTTTCCCTCCACATATGACCTTGTTGAACAAATCCCAGTTGGCCTTTGAGTTCTCCCGGACCCTTCCGCGCATGCAATAGACAAGCAAGCTGACTCCATCGAGCTCTCGAATGAGCGTGTAGAGTGCTTGAATTGCCTCCCAATGCGGAACACGGCCTTTTTTGCCTTCGTTCAGACCAGCCGTATCGTAAAGGACATAGCGTTTGTCCTCGATAATTGCGTTGTACGCGTCGTTCTCAAATGTACAGCCCTCGAGGCTGCTCGACGCCTTTGCGACATCCTTGCCCACAATCATGTTGACGATCGAGCTCTTTCCACAACCTCCTTCTCCGAAAACGATAATGTTGTGCCTGGGTCCACAATGCTCCGTCACCAAACTCCAGACCTTCTCGGCCGACTCTTTGTACTTCTCCCCATATATGTTGTTCCTTCCCTTCCAGCTCGTGACGCAGGCGTGCCCGCCGAATGTCATTTTCATCGTCTCAATCGTCTTCTTATTATCGTGCCACCATCCTTCCATGTCATACCTGCCTTCCAACCCCGTCACAACCAACAGAATCGGCGCCTTTCCTCTGCGTGGATTTCTCCAGACCAACTCGTAGTTGAAGCGAATTATGTCCACAAGTCTATCGCGTATGCAGTAAATGAAGAGGTCGATCTGATGGTCCTTGAGCAAATTCTGGAGATTCTGGACCGCATGTTGTGACGACATGGTGCCATGCTCGGATTCGTTCAGACCAGGCGTATCCCAGAAATTGTAGGTACATCCGTCCCTGGACAAAATGGGGTAGGGGTTGTTGTAATGTGTGACACCACTGATTTGGCCGGAGACTTTGACAACAGGTTTTGTCGGGCCTGCTAGCATATTGATGATGGAGCTCTTCCCTGCGCCTGTCTGTCCGAATATGACGATGTTACGAATCTCTACATGGGTGGATTTAGCCAATTTCTTCAGGAAATCTCTGATGCTTACGGGTCATTCTGGGAGTTCTGAACGCTGTTCGTATTCTTCTAGAATTCTGAGGACGATCGGTGGGACTGTATGGTTTTAGGTACAACGGTTAAGTACATCGAAAGCATGGACACGCGGGCTGAGCACGATGGGTGCCCTTACATGCGGCTTAGGTGTGGCAGACCCGGAATTGAACACACGGCAGCTCCGCAGAGTCCACACGTTCAGGCTGTGTCTCTTGTGCTAACCTGGTGCTAAGGTAGATGTCGTCAACAATGAGAATCACGTATGTGATATTTGTCACATTTGGAGACTGTGTTGGATACTGTGGATTTCATCTATGTATGGGACAAGCATTCAAATCGAATAAACAAATCGATATCTACTCCTCAGTACAAAACGAAAATATTTCTTCATCACCTGTTAATAGTTCAAGTTATACCAAAGCTTAGTACGTCGGAACTTCTTCTCCGCATTCACCAATGTCGCTCGAAGCTTTTTGGCGTCTTCATGATTCATCTCCGTTTCCCTGACAAATTCATTGACTATGTCCTTCATCCGTGTGGAGTAGTCCAGTCGGCTTTGGGTAACGAAGCAGAGGGCGGATTTGTAAACCTCTGAATAGATGGCGGCAAACCACTTCTCCTTCTCCTCGCTCCACGACTTTTGGAGACAATGTTCTGTGATGAGGGCCCGCACCTTGACTTGCGACTTGGCGTAGATGTCTGCGTGATTCTCCCGAATCGAAACGACACACCCGACGCCCTTGGGTTCCATTCCGTTTTTCTTGAACGCACCCGAATTGTCCTTTTCCCTCATAAACACTTCTAGATCACCACAGCTATCCAGACCTGTCACGATTGCAATAGTTGGGACTCTCCCTCCACATATGACCTTGTTAAACAAATCCCAGTTGGCCTTTGCGTTCTTCTTGATCCTTCCGCGCATGCAATAGATAAGCAAGCTGACTCCATCGAGCTGACGAACGAGCATGTAGAGTGCTCGAATTGCCTTCCAATGCGGAACACGGCCTTGTTGACCTTCGTTCAGGCCAGCCGTATCGTAAAGGACATAGTGTTTGTCCTCGATAATTGCGTTGTACGCGTCGTTCTCAAATGTACACCCCTCGAGACCGCTCGACACCTTGGCGACATCCTTGCCCACAATCATGTTGACGATCGAGCTCTTTCCACAACCTCCTTCTCCAAAAAGGATAATGTTGTGCCTGGGTCCACAATGCTCCGTCACCAAACTCCAGACCTTCTCGGCCGACTCTTTGTACTCCTCCCCATACATGTTGTTCCTTCCCTTGCAGCTCGTGACGCAGGCGTGTCCGTCGAATGTCATTTTCATCGTCTCAATCGTCTTCTCATTCTCACCCCACCATCCTTCCATGTCATACCTGCCTTCCAACCCCGTCACAACCAACAGAATCGGCGCCTTTCCTCTACGTGGATTTTTCCAGACCAGCTCGTAGTTGAAGCGAATTATGTCCACAAGTCTATCGCGTATGCAGTAAATGAAGAGGTCGACTTGCTGGTCCTTGACCAAGTTCTGGAGGTTCTGGATCGTGTGCTGTGGTGACATAGCGTCATACTCGGACCCGTTCAGACCAGGCGTATCCCAGAAATTATAGGTACATCCATCCCTGTACTTGATGGGGTAGGGGTTGTTGTGGAGTGTGCAACCATCCAATTGGCTCGAGACTTTGGTAACAGGTCTCCCCGGCTCTGCTAGCATATTGATGATGGAACTCTTCCCTGCGCCTGTCTGTCCGAATACGACGATGTTACGAATATCTACGTGAATGGACTTGGTCAATTTCTTCAGGAAATACTCTGATGCTTACTGGTCATTCTGGAAGTTCTGGACGCTGTTCGTACTAGAATTCTGAAGACGATCGGTGGGACTATATGGTTTTAGGTACAACGGTTAAGTACATCGAAAGCATGGACACGCGGGCTGAGCACGATGGGTGCCCTTACATGCGGCTTAGGTGTGGCAGACCCGGAATTGAACACATGGCAGCCTGATTGAACCAAAATGTTTGGAGAGGACACACTCCGCAGAGTCCGCACGTTCAGGCTGTATCTCTTATGCTTCTTTCCCATCCCCATAAATTCATCGAGTGCTTCCCGGAGGTGTGCCAAAAGATCAAATATGCACTGAAATTTGAATAATATATTGTTTCTCCTTCTGCCTTTCTACCACTCGCTTCATTTGCTGCCCACTCGAAAGGGTTGTTGATATCAATTCGTGGGGACACAGGGAGTTGAACCACGACATGGGGTGGGTTCTTCTTCCTGCGTTTCAAAGGGGATGCCTCGGGCGTGTTTATGGTGAGAGGAAGAGCGACAGGTCCCGTTGATGATCCCGCCACTTGAGAGGAACCACTGGGAGGTGTTGGTGGAACAGTCAGCTTGTTGCCGACATCAATCTTAATGCCAAATGCATCGGAAAAGTGCTGGGCAAGCACATCTTTCGAGAACTCAGTCGCAAGATATTCAGTGACAGCCAAATTTTTGCTATAATCACGTCCCCCGATGGCAGCCACCATCTCCATGACCGCGGTGGATACCTCATCATTGTCAAGTACCGTATTGAGTTCGGCTCTATTCACGCCCAGCAAGTTGCAGACGAGGTGGTAGATAGAGGCGGTTGCGGTGTGAACTTCGGCGTGCATTTGAGAGGTGAGTGCGACGTGAGATAGGTATAGGCAATATGTCCGTTCAAAGTCCATGAGAAGTGCGAATAAAGCTGCACGAAAAAAATAAATGGTTGCTGTTAGCGTATGAGAAGGGCGAAGTTTAGAGGACATGTACTGCGACGGTTTTCACGAGTAGCATAACCCATCGCCTCGCGCGTTTCAGCTCGTTCTTTGGGGCTCAGTCTGAAGCTGCAACGAGTACGATGACCTCGGACGCACTCAACACATCTCTTTTCCCAGCCTTGGAAATGGCATTCGGGGTACCGAGAACTAATACATGTGATGCACATCGCCCGAGGCTACGCAAGTTAATAAGACCAATGAAAAAGGGAACAAATGGTGAATAATACTTACAACGTTCGTTTCAGTGGCAAATTGCGTGACTTTTTTGAAGGCGCCCCAAGCTCAGGGTTATCGGACTGAATGAGGCTCTTATAGTGAAAGGTGACAGTAGAAGGAGATCGTCCCACAGCGGTGGGAGAGGCCGGTACTTCGACCCTTTCTTTGCCTTTGGAGGTAGAGGATCTAGTGAGCGGGGATGGGAGCTTAAATGGCGGCTTCGGAGATGCAGGCCTGTCCACAATTCTGGGGGATTGGCGGCTGCGAGGGCGAGCTGTCGATTTGTGACGGGTCTTGGAGGAGTTTACGGCACTTGCAACCTCTGCGGGTATTGCAACTTGAACGAGTTTGATCAGGAACGAATAAAAAATGCCAAAAAAAATCACTTACCAGGCTAGTGCGAGTGAGAATCCTGTGATAGGGGCATTGCTCAATGCGGGGGCTTGCCAGACTTGACGCAGGACTTGTTCCAGCAGTCCTTTGGAATTCATCCTTGCATGAACCACACACATTATGATATAAAGTGGAGACTAATAAAGCCAAGTCAATCATCACCGATTAGGAGGTGAATGAAATACTCGAAAACTTACTCAGATCCTCATATTCTTGCAATTTCTCTTCAGCAGCGGCGAGTTGCTGACGGCATCTCCGTGTCTGTAGGCGTGAAGATAGATCTTGTCGAACAGTGTTGGAAGGAGGCATCGTAGTAAGATAAAAAGACTAAGAGCGATCTTTTGACTCAATCTGGTGTGTGCGAAACGCGGACTCCGGCAGGTCTGCGAAAAGAACTACTTAACCTTGCAGCTACCATTAGAAAAGCTACACACCAGGGGCCTTGACTAAAGAAATTTTTACTGCAGTTCATGGCACACTCTCTATGTTGTACGGGTCAATGTAACTCTGTGGAATAGAGAATCGAGACATACCGAATCGCAAACCATTCCTTATCACACGCTGTGAAATCTCCTCTGTCCTAGCCGCTGATTATCTGCACTTCTTCCACCAGCCTGCGATCAGCAGCCACCGCTAACAAGCCGTCATACCTCCCCAAAGATTGTCTGAAGCGATTCATTATCTTGCAACGAAGTGGAAGAGCACGAGTCTGTTCTTCGCCCGATATCGTCAATCGATTCGGTAAATGAGCAGCATGCCTGGCAAAAGCGCCTGCAGGGTAGAATATATCGGAAAATTGAGTAGGCGAGTCAATAATGAAATTGCCGTTCGTTCTGTCTCGTTTTGCGTGAATAGATTGAACATTTTACTCCTGAAACCTCAAGAAACGAAGCAAATGATGCTGGAAGTAGTAGACTCTCTCGAGTGCCGACTAGCCCCTCAGCTAGCACCGGAGTACCTCATGGATAAGCGTCTTCCTTCCATCGTGCTAGAAAAACGCATCAATGAGAGCCTTGGGCGTCAAACGATATCATACCAATCTCAACCAGCCCCATTTATTACCAGATTTCTATGGTCTCGTTCAGATGATCACTGTCGAAACAGGAATAGGGAACAAGTAAGTACCTGATATGGAGTTTTTCCGTCTTCCAAGTTCGTTTCTATGTCCACAATCCAGTCTGACGGCTCATCCACCGCAAATTCGAAAACCCCTCCTTTAGCTTGTGCTACAGTCTTGTCATATATGAGGAATCGGCTTAAGGGTAATACTAATAGGAACGTACGACGCCAAGGTGTTAGAAAGGTGACAAAACCAATACAAGGGCATTTCGGAAAGGGTTCATTTGGCGAGCGGTTTGCACGTTATTGTGCATCCCTGATTTTCTCTACAACTCCGAGAAAGGTCGAATCTCGACCTAAACTGTGAGATCCTTAAAAAGACCCAAGTTTCCAGTCATCAACGCAACCTCGGGTTGTCTGTAAGAAAATCGATTGAGCATCGGTGGATCACTTTCAATTTGATTCCAGAAATTGCGGAGCGCTGTCTGCGCTGTCTGCGCTGATGACTTGAATGTTCAACGAATCAACGTTGTGTTCAGTTCGTGACAGTAGGTTCGTCACACTGTTACGTTTGTGTGGCTGTGCTACAAGAGATCATCTGGACCTGGCCAGTCATTCTCTACCGCACTGCTGAGACTGGGATAGTTCCACTTCGAATTTCGATTGACAAGATCATCTTCTGAAGGTACAATGGATCCCAGGCAAGTAAATAATACAAATTTCATCTCGTGATTTGCCAAAAACGTCTCCGGAACTTCTTTTCTGCCTTCAACAGTGTAGCTCGAAGCTTTTTGGTGTCATTCTGTTTCATCTCCGTTTCGCGGACAAATTCATCGACTGAGTCCTTCATCTGTGTGGAGTAGTCCAGTCGGTTTTTGGTAGTGAAGCAGAGGCCAGATTCGTAAGCCTCTGTATAGATGGCGGCAAACCACTTCTCCTTCTCCTCGCCCCATGACTTTTCGAGGCAATGTTTTGTGACGAGGGCCCGCACCTTGACTTGCGATTCGGCGTAATAGTCCGCATACTCATTCTTTGTCCCCCGAATCGAAACAACACACCCAACGTCCATGGCTTCCATCCCATTCGCCTTGAACACAGCCCTAAACTTATCTGAATCCGTATTTCTGGAGGACTCCAGACCCGTCACGATTGCAATAGCCGGGACATTCCCTCCACATATGACCTTGTTGAACAAGTTCCAGTTGGTCCTTGCGTTTCCTAGGACTCTTCCACGCATACAATAGATAAGCAAGCTGACTCCATCGAGCTGTCTAATGAGCGTGTAGAGTTCTCGAATTGCTTGCCAATGCGGAACACGGCCGTGTTCACCTTCGTTCAGGCCAGCCGTGTCGTAAATGACATAGCGTTTGTCCCCGATAACCGCTTCGTATGCGTCGTTCTGGAATGTGCAACCGCTGGGGGCGCTCGACACCTTGGCGACGGCCTTGCCCACAATCATGTTTACGACCGAACTCTTTCCTGCGCCTGCTTCTCCAAAAAGGATAACGTTATGCTTGGGACCAAAATGTGCCCTCACTAGACTCCACAGCTTCTCCGCTGACTCTTTGTGCTCCTTGTCCCAGCTCGGAATGCAAACGTGTCCGTCGAACGACATTTTCATCTCCTTAATTTTTTCTTCATTCTCGCGCCACCACTCATCCTCGTCGGGGTTTCCCTTCACCCCCGTCACAACCAACACAATTGGTATCTTTTCCTTGCATGCGTCTCTCCAGACCAAGTCGTAGTTGACGCGAGTCATGTCCACGAGCCCATCTTGTATGCAATATATGAGAAGGTCGATGCTAAAGTCATCTACGATGCTCTGGAGATTCCGAACTGCGTCATGGGACTTCACAGGGAAGGATTCATTGAGGTCAGGCGTGTTCCAGAACGTGTAAGTCTTGTCGTCCTGGTGCGGGATGCTGTGGTATTGGTTGCAGGGGGTTGCATTTTCAAATGATTTGCCGACAGGACGACCTTGTAACACGTTGATTATGGAGCTCTTTCCAGCCCCTGTCTGTCCGAGGATTGTGGGCTCTATATGGATGGATTGGCTATCTTGCTTTATGAAAGGTTAAAGATGCTTACTTTTTTCCTCTGGCATTTTGCGAGGCAAAGTATGAGTTGCTTTTGTTCGTGGGTTTCGGAATACAAAGGCGATTTCAGAGACGGTGACGGAATACATTAATACACGTGGTTGGCACGATGAATTTCATCTCGGGCAATCACGTTGGCCGTCTGACGCAGCAGTGGCTCGTAGCTCCCTCACGACTCTCAAATCGAGTCTGCGATGGCTATGGCGTTCTGAGCTTGCCTCTGGGCGATATGGGCCTATGATCGCGGTCAGCGGGAGCTCAGTTATCTTATCTTATTTTTATCTACATACCTGCGAATTTAGAAGTCCGAATTGTATCACGTGAGCGTGTCGCGTTCGATTAGATTCATTGTCAAAAAAGAAACCTTGGTCTCATGGAGGAAGGACCCTCACAACTACCGACATCTTTCAAAATCGTCGCCGGATCCTACGAAAAGCTGCTTTACGGACTTGAAGGCACAGTTCGGCTCGCCAAGAACGAAGAAGGCGTGGTGGAGAAAGGCAAACTAAAATTTGAGCTCAAGCCAGTGTTCATTTTCCCTGCGCATGTGTCTTGTATCAAGGCTGTAGCCGCTTCGCCGCATGGAGCCAAGTGGCTCGCTACTGGGAGCACAGATGAGGTTATCAAAATTTGGGATTTGCGGAGGCGGAAAGAGGTCGGTGGACTTATGCAACATCAAGGTGATTTTTTTCAATGCGTATGTTTTGAGTCAAAATAATTCACACCACATAGGGTCGATAACGTCTCTTTTTTTCCCTTCTCGATCGCATCTAATATCCGGTTCTGAGGACGGTACGCTGTGTTTATTCCATGCGAGAGACTGGACCGTCCTTCGCGTTCTGCGCGGTCACAAGGCCCGAGTCAACTCGGTAGCCGTTCATCCGTCTGGAAAAGTGGCCCTTAGTGTGGGTAAAGACAAAACGTTGAGGATGTGGGATCTCATGCGGGGGAAGGGCGTTGCGAGTACGAAGTTTGAGAAAGGTACGGGATCAGCCCATTTTCTCTCGGCTAATATCAAAATTTGTCGTATTCATATAGAAGGAGAGATTGTCCGCTGGTCAATCGACGGAACGAAATTCGCCGTTCAGTCAGGTTCCAGAATTGACATCTACACAACAGTAACATCCCCCTCGTTCCACCAAAAAATTAACTCAATTACGCTTTTTGCAGGGCATGACCCTCCTCCACACAATAACCCACTCATCCCGAATACACGACATCCTGTTCTGCTACATACCCGATCTTGACAAAAGCGTTAATTCTGAAAAAAAATGCGAAGTGCTCCTTGTCGGAGCGGAAGACAAGAAATTGTCTGTGTACCGCATCGATCATGACACTGGGTCGTCGGATGTAGCGGAAGAGCCCAGTGTTGTCGCGGAAATGATAGGGCATACTAACCGGTTCGTGTTGGTTATTCATTCGCGGTTTCCTGGCTGAAGACGACGTCATATATAGAATAAAATCTATCCAAACGCTCGAAATCGCACTTCCTACCCGTCTATCTACCACTATCGCATGCACAGTTTCCTCCGATGGGTTCATCAACATCTACGACATCGCGGAGATAGCAGCTGAGGTACATAGACCTTTACGCAACGCTATAAATGGTAACACTACCCAGCTAGCGGAAGGGGATTCGAATTTCCCAAAACAGATCAAACCTCTGACGAGTTACGATTCGAAAGGAACTAGGTTCACTTGCGTAGCTCTTGCAGATGGGGATTCGGTCAATGTATCTTGTGAGCAGGGTCCTAAGGAAGATGAAGATATGGAGAGTGAGGAGGATTGGGACGGAGATGAAAGTACGTGGGGAGGAGTGGACGGGTAAGAAGATTTCTTTTAGAAGAGAGCATGAAGCCTTGTAAGTCTGCTCTTCCATCTCCTACATGCGAGCTAGGTGAAGACGCCTTCTCGCATAAATGAGGAAAGTTAATCGCAGAACCAGAATCATTATAATGCAAAGCACTTGTCCCCTTTCTCGTCCCGTATTTACTTGCCTTATATGTCTGATGAGCCCTTGCGGTTGTCGTCCACGCATTCTATGTAAGCAGGATCGCATCAGGACTACCTACACCTCCGATTATGCTGACTACATTCTTATTATTTATGTAAATACATGTGCAATCATTGAAGAGGCTCACTGAAACTGTTCTTCATGATCACGATTGCGCCAACAAGATGAGCTTATTTTTAAACGATGTAGCCGGACTGGCGTTGATGATTGAGAAAGAGTTCCTCTGAGTTACAAGAGGCAAGTGCAGATATTGATATTGGAGTTGACCGCCGGCCCGGGCCCGGGTGACCCATAGTGTTTCCGTCGTCGGCTGGTCGTACACTTGTTCAACGTACTAGCTTAGTCCCGATTCACCAATTCGGCAACATATGAGATGTGTCGACAAAATGTGTTTCCAATTGTGAGTTCTTTCTTACCCCGTCTCAACAGAAGACTTAGCCATGTATCTGATACTACCAACTACGTTTTTCGTCTCTAGGTCTCTTCAACTTCGACGAAATTTATTTCTCTCCGGTCGCACTTTCAATCTGAAAAGCAATTTCTTGGGCGTAAATGGACAGAGTGCGCTCGGAAGCTGTACAAACGGGCACTTTTTTTGTCATCTTCCCTCACCTTCGATGGAGATCGAAAGGATACCATCGTGACGATCCAGACGGTGGCCTTCCATAAAGGACTCATATTTGATCTATTTGATAAAGTAAGGTCATCGATCTCTTCAATGAACAGGTGCTACTAATCGCAGTTTCTTTCAAAGGGAGCAGGGTGTGACAGAACGATCTAAAAGGACGGAGGTTTCGTACGGCAGTGAGTCTTCTATATTCACTCTGAAAACTAGTCGATATTTCCTGCTTCCTCCTCCCAACGTCTTGCCGCAGTCTGCGAACAACCCACTGTGTCAACTCGTAGCAGATAAAGAATTCAAATCACTTACCATTCCGCGTGCTACCCCTACGCATCTTGATTTGCGTTTAACCCAGAAATTTGGGTAGTATCGCGCGTTGCTCCGTTTATCTAATTGGATAATTTTACGGCAACCCGCGCACTCCACATTTGTTGTGGTGAACGACATAACAAATTCGTCGTTCTGTAGATTTTCCATTCGTTGGCGCTCATTGAGGCGCCTTCGTGGCCTTTGCACAGTTGCCTGTGCGTTAGGCAATGCTACAGATAGGTTGGATTTAAATGTGTTTGCCAAATGGTCATGAGATAACTCACCACTAAATTGTGCGGAGACTGGAGGATGTGAGTCGGAAGGAGGCATGGGGTCGACAAAGAAGGGGTCATTCGGCCAATCGTACCATGGAAGCGGGTACCACTCCTCGAACATGCTTGGCATCACCGTTGAGCTGCCCACTTCGTTGACGAGGGAAGAAAATTTCGTGTCGATGAGGAAAGAAGGGTTGGTGGACTGCATTTCGGAAGAGAACTGAGGGGAAAGAATGCTCAGACCATTGACTGTTTATATCTCCCTCACCGTCCAGAATTTTTCCAAACGCGATTTCATCTATGATTTGAAATCTAATATTTTTAGCTTTCAGGTCCATGTCAGGCGAGGAGGCGAGATATCACCTTCAATTCTCGGAAATGTTGGGACAGAGCACTGGAAATGATTTCTATTTGCAACACGAGGATTGTCGTGGATGGACCACCGAAAGGATTTTCAAGTTATGGCAGTGCAAAACGCCAGCGCTGTTCTGACTGTATCAGCATTGAATTAAAAGGATCATGGCCTTTTTAATCCTTTCAGGCACCTCGTGGTCCAAGGGTAACTTTTTGAAAGGAAAACTACCCCCGGTCCATGGAACAGCAAGGAGGAAATCAAAGGTCACGATATCTCCTCCACGACGTTTACATATCTTGGGCTACCTCCCTAATATATTAATCTTGTATGTCTTACTGGGGTAACTTGTTACGGTATGAGTAAACCTGTATTTCTAAGCAATCATCGTCTGTTGTGTACATTGCATCCACATATCTTGAAAATTTCCCTCCAGTGTATAATATGCAGGTATCTTAGGAAGGGGAAACTGCCATCATAGAGATTCAGCTCGGGGGGAAGACGAGCATCGCTTCTCGAACGGCCACTCATTCCTAAACGGATCAGGGACCGTGATCCATTCACTGAGCTCTAACCACACCTTTAAGTGTGTACCGTTCCCTCGAATCGGGAAGGTGATTGAACGGGTATCGAAAGATGTGAGTTGCCAATGTACCAGGAGTCAGCATACGCTCAATGAGGGGATATTGTTTTGGACATAGGCGTCTGCACCTGCATCAGTGAGCTTGCCGTTTGCAAGCGGTCTGATTCTGTCTGAATCTGTTGGCAGACGACCAGTATGGACATTGCATGAATTGAGACTTACCCTGGGTTGCTGCTTTCTGACACCATAAAACCCATCCAGTGCAGCAGCATCCACCAATCAAGTTGCAATCAAGATTACTTCATATCAAAAATCACTGATCAAGCACCATATCTTGCAGACCAGTCGGATTCAATAACGACGAATGGATACGTGTCTGGAGAGCAACATCTGTGCCACGCACGAGTGGTCTATCCAGCCTTGGCCCCATTTTACATATCGAAATCGCTTCCAGTCCCGCGTCTCAACATTTCCAAGAATAGAAGGTGTTACCGTATGGTCCTGAAATAAAATGTTCTGGTTCGAGATGAAAGCATTGTCTGAGAAATCCTGACAATGTTCTGAGTACAAAATGCCATCAACAAGCACTTTTCATCCTCCGTCTATCAAGCTGACTCAAATCAAAAAATTGAGGCGCCCGAAGTAAAGGATTAAAAAGGCCGTGTTCTTTTCAATTCAATACTGATGCAGCCACTGGCAGAACAGCGCTGGCACTTTTCAGGCGAACGACAATCCTCATGTTGCATCGTTTCCAGTGCTCTGTCCCAACATTTCCGAGAATAGAAGGTGATACCTCGCCTCCTCGCCTGACATGGACCTGAAAGCTAAAAATATTAGATTTCAAATCATAGATGAAAGCGCGTTTGGAAAAATTCTGGACGGTGAGGGAGATATAAACAGTCAATGGTCTGAGCATTCTTTCCCCTCAGTTCTCTTCCGAAATGCAGTCCACCAACCCTTCTTTCCTCATTGACGCGAGCTTTTCTTCCCTCGTCAACGAAGTGGGCAGCTCAACGGTGATGCCAAGCATGTTCGAGGAGTGGTACCCGCGCCTATGGGACGATTGGCCGAATGACCCCTTCTTTTTCGACCCCATGCCTCCTTCCGACTCACATCCTCCAGTTTCCGCACAATTTAGTGGTGAGTTATCTCATGACCCCGTAAATTTGGCAAACACATTTAAATCCAACCTATCTGTAGCACTGCCTAACGCACAGGCAACTGTGCAAAGGCCACGAAGGCGCCTCAATGAGCGCCAACGATTCAAAAGTCTACAGAACGACGAATTTGTCATGTGGTTCACACCAACGAGTGCGGAGTGTGCGTGATGCTGTAAAGTTATCCAATTGGATAAACGAAACAACGCCCGCTATCACACACACTTCTGGACAAAGCACAAGACACGATGCGCAAGCGTAAAACGCGGAATGGTAAGCTACCTTGAATTCCTATTCGGAAATGTAATATTGACCCAATTGGTTGTCCCAAGACTACGGCAAGACGCCGGGAAAAATGACGAACTATGGACAAGTGAATACAGAAAACTTACTTTGACACTTCCGTCACTCCATCGAATTGCGATTAATTCTGTAGAGATTTTCCAACGAATGTAATATGTCGATCACTCCAACGAAAGTGAGTTGTGCTAGAAGCGGTAAAATCACCCGATCGGATAGGTTGATAAGGGATCTCAATTCTGGATCGCCTACGAAAGTTGCATCGTGTCCACGACGAAATATGAACCAATTTTCAGCGTAGAAACTCACCATACAAAAGCACCGATTTGGCATAGGTCGTTTTGTCGCTTCATTAACTCTGCAACCGCGAATGTTAGGGAATCGATGAACTAGTCAGACTTACTTAATCTCATCTGCAGACTCATCGTAAGTTAGAAAGTGTTCGATGCTTGTCTGCGAAGGCAGCATTGATAGGGACAAGTATTTCGCAGCACTTGGTGTATCACCGATGGATGTGAACATAGGTTAAGCATCGAATCGTGATGAGATAATCGGTACTTGTGGCAAAACCCCCAAAAAAAAAAAAATCAAAATCACACGTGACCCGGTACATTCCCGGACCGCCGAATGCCCAGATTGAAAGTTTGAATTGGTTTGAACATACTGCACAGAACAGTGAATTTCCGGCCATTGCTCAGTTTTCGAAACAAGACTCCCCCGCTTGCAAGCGTATAGTTAATAAGAAAGGGAACGCCTGTCATTTGTTATCAATCTGATGAAGGGGATCGAATAATGAACTTTATAATTTCGTGTCAATGGGGACCGGTATGTAAATTTGCTTGAATTGTACTGGTAATTGAATATAATTACAGGCGCGACACAACCTAGTCCGAGTCAGAACCAGAGCCACAGCCCAAGCTGTTTATGTCCCTCTCAATACTATTTTCTTTCACCCTCACATGTGAGGCTAGGCGACATCTCCAACTCAGACACACATGCTCCTTACCATACGCGAGGTGGTCGTCGTTCATCTCTCATAGGACCTAGCTCTGAGATCGGAAGTCACAATATCGTCTTGGGCTACTCAATACAACTATTATCATACGGTCATCTGAGCAATCATTGGAGCTGTACCTTATCCTTATGACCCTGGGTCTGTGCTCATCAGGCTGGTTACTCACCCAACCCTGTCACATACGACGTGGATCCCACTTTCAGACAGCCACATCTTCCGATATCCCAGCTGCCAGCACAACTTCGGAAATGTGAACCTAATTCCACATGTGTGAAACATGGACATGATTGCCTCACCTGAGCCACATGTACAGCGGCTACAAACAGAAATCCATCGTGCTTGCCGCGTGTTTAATGAGTTTAACAGTGTACTTAATCGTCGTCGCCTCCGAAATCGCCCTTGTATTCAGAGATTCTCCGAACAAAAGCAACTCGTACATTGCTTCGCAAAATGGCAGAGGAAAAAAGTAAGCATCTTTAACCTTTCATAAAGTTATTCAACAAATCCATTCATATAGAGCGCCCTACTACTCGTGACATCCTCATATTCGGACAGACGGGGGCAGGAAAGACCTCCATAATCAACATGTTACAGGGCAAACCCATCGATCGAGCATCCGACGATGCAACCCACTGCACCCAATACCACCGCATCTCGGATCGGGACCGCAAAACTTACACGTTCTGGAACACGCCCGATCTCAACGAATCCTTCCCTGTAAAGTCTCATGACGCAGTTCGGGATCTCCAGGGCTTCGTCGACGAGTACACCATCGACCTCCTCATATACTGCATAGAAGATGGACTTGCGGACAGGACTAGTCTCAACTACGACTCGGTCTGGAGAGACGTATGCAAGGCGAAGGTACCGATTGCATTGGTTGTGACGGGGCTGAAAGGAAAACCCGACAGGGATGCATGGTGGCACAAGAATGAGGAGAAAATAGAGGAGATGAAAATGTCGTTCGACGGACACGTTTGCATTCCGAGCTGGAGAAATTTGGACGACAAGGAGTACGCAGAGTCAGCGGAGAAGCTGTGGAGTCTAGTGAGGGCACATTTTGGTCCCAAGCATAACGTTATCCTTTTTGGAGAAGCAGGCGCAGGAAAGAGCTCGGTCGTAAACATGATTGTGGGCAAGGCCGTCGCCAAGGTGTCGAGCGCCCCCAGCGGTTGCACATTCCAGAACGACGCATACGAAGCGGTTATCGGGGACAAACGCTATGTCATTTACGACACGG
>Ga0307517_10001642_pt1 | contig 36966 bp, 19 predicted proteins | sample 23_EM_MG_FD_194515 | JGI IMG/M metagenome (GOLD analysis project Ga0307517, IMG submission 194515) | Populus trichocarpa ectomycorrhiza microbial communities from riparian zone in the Pacific Northwest, United States - 23_EM | ecosystem: Host-associated > Plants > Roots > Unclassified | place...
TATTATTTGCTGATTATATTAAATTTGGTCCTCAAACTTTTGATTGCTATATATATTTTGTTTTGAATATTTATTTTTCAATTTCATCTCTTAAAATTTAATTTTTATATTAACTTTGGTCATCATTTTTATAATTGTTATTTGCTTTTCCCTTATCATTTTCTTATTTAAATTTTTTATCTATCAAATTTGGTTCTCATTCTTTTGCTTGTTACTTATTTTATTTGAAATAATTTATGAAATGTTAATTATTATTATTTTAATTTTTTCATCTTTCATTTTTATTTTATTTTTTAAATTTGATTTCTGTTATTTTGATTATTATTTATTTTATTTGAGATAATTTATGAAATTATATTTTTTTTCAATTTCATCCTCATTCAACTTTTTAATTTGTAAGATTTGTTCCTCATTATTTTAATAAATTTGAGAAAATAAAATATTAATAAGTTATTTTCCAGCTCATTTTTCATGACATAACCAAATACTGGAAAATATTTTCCAACTTATTTTCCATTACACTACCAAACATCGGAAAATAATTTTTCAAAAAAAAACTATTTTCCAGTAAACAAATGGGGCCTAAAGCTCCAGTTCCAAGCAAACCAAGGTAAATAAACAAATATGAAAAAACAAATTAATCACCAAAAAAAAAAGCTAGCAAAGTCGGGTTAACTTATTAATTTTTTTGACTCGAATCATGCGGTGCTAGAAATGTGTGGAGTCATCTAACACACTAGCTTGTGCAACGCACATTCCTTTTAATTTTTTAATATTCATGGAAATATCAAATTGCTAATAACTAGATTTGGTTATGACTAAAATAACACTGTGAAAATATAAAAAATCACAATATCCACGTTCTAAAAAAATTATATTTTCACGTACAATGAAGTAACTTCATTACACATTTAAAAGTGAAAAGATAAAACAACTCTTAGACTTTGGATATATTAATTTTGATTTTAAGAGTATTTTAATCATTATATTATATATTAAATTAAAGATTATATTATTCTCAATTATTGTGATAATAACTAATTGGTCCTCGATAAATAACAATATTACCCCAATAAATGGTTATCACTTATCATAGAAGGGCATAAATATAATTATACTATTTCCGCTCACTGTGCATTATGTCTGGTTTACAATGATTTCACTACCTCCGGTTAGTATTTCTAGTAATTTGTTATTCCAATTTTCGAAAACTTTTCTATTAATATGGACACTTGTCGTGCTATTATGGTCAACAAATTTAGAGGCCAAGAGCATGGAATGTTTAAAAACCGTAACGAAGTGATAAAAATAGTGTAATGTCCACTTTTGACCAGGCAAACAGAGAACGGGGCCTCGCTTTTTGGAATCTGGCAGCGCTTCAACAGGTAACCTTTTCTCATGATCCCGGCAGCACGGTAAAGACCCAGCATAGCATCCTTCGTATGTAGACAGCATGAACAGTAATTCAGAAGAGCATTGAAAGTTTTTTTTTTATAAAAATATTTTTAAATGATATATTTTTTAAATTTATTTTTAATATTAACATATCAAAATAGTAAAAAAAAAACATCAAAAAAATAATTTGAATTAAAAAAAACTATATTTCAGTGCCTTTTGATTTAAAAATAAATAAATAAACTGAAAAGATATTTAATTAATGTTTTTATGTACTCATGCTATTTAAAAATATATATATAATTTTAATAAATTTTAAATTAAAAAACATTTATAAAAAACATTCTTCTTCACGTCACCAAACTCCCTTCATCCCCTTCAGCTTCAGATAAACCACCCCGGTCAGTTTCACTTCCTCCCAGTTGCACCGTACCAGCATCATCGACTGACCTTTTACTTGTAACTATCTACAGTTATTACAATGGTAAGTTATTACTTATTACAATGGTATTTGAGAATTCAATAATAATTATTTTTTAAAATATTTTTTATTTAAAATTATATTAAAATAATATATATATATATATATATATATATATATATTTAAAATAATTTTTTACATTAGCATATTAAAATAATTTAAAAATATATAAATAAATAAACTAAGTTTTCTTTAAAAACATTTTGTTGAACGTAGTTTGTACCGCTTTCTTAAATGGTGTCCTTAAAATTATAAAAATCCATTAAATATATTCAAGAGCAGGATATCCTGTTATCTCAACATGTATTGTAGCTTTCATGGTAATAAAACTCTGTTCTTGGAATTTTTCCAGGCCAAAATCTCCTAACTTTAGCACTGAATCCCGCGTCGATCATTGTATTACAAGTCTTCGCATCCCTATGGTTAATTTTATCACAGGGCGTGTATTCAGCATCTCTAGTTGTTCTATTTGCTGGAATATCATTTTGCATATTATCATGAATTTAAATTCTTGCTGTGTCAAAACTTTGCATTAAACAATAAAAACCTTATAGACCTATGCTTGTTTAATCTACTAAACGAATCCTTGTAGGACTATGATTATCTCCGGTCCTCTCCTCTATCATTAGGATCAAGGCATGTACCCTGAAAACACGTGCCTCGACCTAGCATGTCCAATGATGATTCCGTACACTCTTGTGTGCTAAAAAAGGAGTCAAACAATGGAAACTCACAGTGTGGTAAAAGGATTGGGTGTATTTTGATACTCGTTTCTGCGAGTTTTAAAAAACCTGTACTGGAACTGGTTGTTACAATAGTAAAATTTATTGCATTTACTTGTGAGTACAGGTATAGTTTACATTTTACTTTTCATTCTATTTTCGGGTATTTCAAGAGAGTATTAATAGTAATGATTTAAAGTGTTTTTTGTTTGTAAATATATTAAAATAATATTTTTTTATATTTTAATTTTAATTTTGATATAAATATATTAAAATAATTTTAAAATATATAAAAATTTTAATTTTAAATAAAAAATAAATTTCAATTTCTAAAAAACATGATTTGAACGACAAGGACTGTCATTTTATACACCTACACGTGTTATATTTAACAAACTTGTTATACTGGACTGCTCTTTTAACTAAACCGAATTCAAACCGAAAAAAACAAAGTTAAACCGAAAGAACTGAACCAAACCGGTTTGAATCGGTTTTTGTCTTAAAAAACTGAACAGAAACCGATCGGTTTGAACTGGTTTTGATTTGATTTTTTTTTAAAAAAATTCAATTTAATTATTTACAAAAAAAAACTGAACCAAATTAAAAATAATATATTACATTGATTCAAAATCAATCCCAGTAGTAAATAGATTTTTTTTTGAAGGGTTTCATTGACACGTATCTAGTAAGAAGTGAACTCACAAATTCACCAACCACGAGTAAGATTTTAACTATTTAAATCATGGATGCTTAGCATAGATCCCGTACAGCAGCGACTAATCAAATTTCAATGGGCTAATGAGATTCCAACAGTATTAAAAGGACCCAGATAATCAAAATCCGACAATAAAAGAATGTCGGACACGATTAACCCATGGTTTTAACAGAAACTAAATAAATATTTTTAATGCCCGTTTGCTTTTTCTATTTAAAAATGTTTTTGTTTTTTGATTTTTTTTTTTAAATATATTTTAATGTACAATGTTAAAAATAAATGAAGAGCGTGTTTTGAATGTGTTCCCTATGGAGTACAATAACATCGTTCCATTTGACAGCAATGCGACATAACTTTGAACTGTTACTTGGGCTATGCTTGTTTTTTGAAAATTAATTTTTAAAAAATTAATTTTTAAATTTTTTTATATTTGTTTGTCATTAAAAAAGTTGGTTAATGAAAAACATTTTTCAGTCATAGAAAAATTTGGCTTAATTTTCAGGAAAGTGTTTTCCTATAAAATTTAGGCGGAAAATACTTTTCGGAAGTTGTGAAAAATTTAAAAATGTCATATTATTTGCTGATTATATCAAATTTGGTCTTCAAACTTTTGATTGTTATATATATTTTGTTCTGAATATTTATTTTTCAATTTCATCTCTTAAAATTTAATTTTTATATTAATTTTGGTCCTTATTTTTATAATTGTTATTTGTTTTTCCCTTATCATTTTTTTTATTTAATTTTTTTATGTATCAAATTTGATCATCATTCTTTTGATTGTTACTTATTTTATTTGAAATAATTTATGAAATGTTAATTATTATTATTTTAATTTCTTCATCTTTTATTATTTTTTTATGTTTTAGATTTGATCTTTATTATTTTGATTATTATTTATTTTACTTGAGATAATTTATGAAATTATATATATTTTTTTAATTTTATTATCATTTAACCTTTTAATTTGTAAGATTTATTCCTCATTATTTTAATAAACTGAGAAAAATAAAACATTAATAAGTTATTTTCTAGCTCATGACATAACCAAATACTGGAAAATGTTTTTCAACTTATTTTTTATTACACTACCAAATATTAGAAAATAATTAACTTTTTCAAAATTTATCTTTTTTAAAAAAACTATTTTTCAGCAAACAAACAAGTTTTTGGATTGGTTTTTTTGTTCACAAAAGCAACGACACCATAACGGGCTCTTATCTATCAAACATTCTAACTTGGTAGCTAAAAAACAAAACCAAATGGGCCAACAATCCGAAACCCAAACTTCTTAAACGCGCGCCAATTTTAAACCCACCTTTGGCGCCCCGCCGAAAAAGAGTTTAACAAAACGCCTCTCCTTAGGTTTCTCACTTTACAGTCCCTCTCTCTCTCCCCTTCCAAATCACCACTATTGCCTCACCTAAACCGCAATTGCACCAAATAATATCTAACCAAACCCTAGATCTGTCCACAGTCGCAGAAATGGCCGGTCAATCTGACTCAAACATGTCTCTATTTTCTCCTGAAGAGGTCCCTTCCCTTCTCTCTACACACGATTTACAGATTTTTGCGTGGTTGTTTATGCTTGGCTGCTGTTTTTTTTTCCACAGATTGAATTCATGGCAGAAGATGAACCAGTGGAGATTGTTCCGAATTTGAGGATGGATTCTCTCAATTTTATCTGTGTAATCTCTCCTTCGCCATCTCTTATACGCATAGGAATTTACATGTGCGAGTTTTCATTTCATTTCAGTTATTTATCCCTGTAATTTATTAATTCGGTGTAAAGTCAGGGGGATTATGGTCCATTTCATCCACAATTAGCAGCTCAAGTGCCGCTCTGGTTAGCGGTGGCTTTAAAGAAGAGAGGGAAATGCACAATCAGGCCGCCTCAGTGGATGTCAATTGGTGAGTCTTGAACCTTGATTTGATTAGTTTCCTGCTTGTCTTTCAATCAGTTGTTTATCCCAGAGTTTTAGGAATTTTATCTGCTTCTCTTGTCTCCGACAGATGGTAGATTGTTGTCTCCAATCTTTCTCATTGTTTTCTTTGTAATTTTTTTCCCTCCTGGATTAGAAAACCTGGCTCAGTTTTTGGAACTGGAACGAGACTCTCACGCATTTCAGCCATTACCCTTTCATTACTTGGAAATCTCAAGACTTCTTTTCGATCAGTAACTACTGAAACATGTTAGGATATTGCCATTTAGTGGCAATACCCCACCACTAATTGTGGCTTAGTGGAAGCACCACTAGTGCCACAATTAGTGGCATGATTTCAGGACCTATTGTCTCCTCCATGTGCTGGAGAATGTTGCTAAGAAATGCCTATAAAGGAGGCTATATTTGAGAGCAAAGGTGAGAGTGAGAGAACGTGAGTGTGTGCAACTATTTTACGTGGTTCGGCAAAACCGCCTACATCCACGGGAGAGTCCATATTATTAGAGATATATAGAGAAAGGATTACAACATACATGGAGTAGGAGGATCACTTCACTCAAACTCAACTCCCAGCTCTTTTGCTGCACTTGCAGTTGCTGCCATTGCAGTTCTCTCTTTCTCTCCACTCTCTTGCACACACTCACGTTCTCTCACTCTCACCTTTGCTCTCAAATATAGCCTCCTTTATAGGCATTTCTTAGCAACCTTCTCCAGCACATGGAGGGGACAATAGGTCCTGAAATCATGACACTAATTGTGGCACTAGTGGTGCTTCCACTAAGCCACAATTAGTGGTGGGGTATTGCCACTAAATGGCAATATCCTAACAAAACATTCTTAGTTTATTCCGCACTTCAGTGCTGACAATATTGAATGTCAACTCTAACTTTGTGAATGCAGTGCACGCGAGGACATTCCCGACATGTACATGGTGAGCCTCTATGATTCCTTCATCTTTTTCAGTTATGTGTTTGGCATAAATTCATATTTACCTGTTCACAGGTGAGGTCACTTATCGAGGATATCAGAGATGTAAGATTTCATAAGTGGAGACCAATTTAGAAAAGTTCACTGCATCTACAGTAACGGTATGCTTGCTATGTCTATTTATCAATTCATTGACCTCATACCCTTTGAAAGTTGAATGTTCTTTCTAGACGTGGTATTGTTGGAGAGAATGATCTCCCTTATGCCGAGACGTGAAGAGTGTTCTAGTTATCCCATCTATCTAAAATCTCTGTTATTGAAATAACTGTTAATAAGAACCTTCCAATAAAGTGTGCTATTTTTATTTGTTTTTTAACAACATGAATGTGATCTAAACCACTTCACTTAACTGAATAATGATGGATACATCAAGAAATTAATTTAGATGCAAGACTTAGAGAATCTGGCTGTGTCCCCAAGTGCTTCCGTGGGAGATATAGATTGTGAAATCAGGGGTAAAAAATCTTTTTCTTTCACCCTTCTTATAGACTTCAGTGTTCTGATAAAATTACTTATTTAACCAAAGAAAGGAAACGGGATAAAAGTACCTGACCTTTTCCACTTATGGAAATATATAAATATAAAAGAAGCATCTCTCACTGAAAATTCATGATGGTGTCTTGCATGCTCGGGCAACCTCCTTGCTGCCCACATGCAAACAGCAACCAAACTTCATAGCTGAGTAGATGTTGAGACTATTATCAAATGTCATGAGGTTCTAGGTTTGCCTATTCGCAGGGTTACCGGAAAGCTATTTGTCAGTTGTCGGATGTAGTACTAGATTCATTCTTCATTATGTTGTGATCTACTGTATCTTTGTTAGATCATGCATTCTGCTGTTCTATAAAGTGATCTCTTGAATTTGATATTGCAGTGGAAAAATATGTCTGCAATGGAAGTCAATATAATTCGTGCATTTGCTGGGAGGGCTCTGCAGGCGTTTTATAAGCATGATAACGAACAGCAAGCAACAGATACAGATAGAATGCTAGATAAACAGCCACAGATACCTACTGACAGGCCAAAAGTATGCTATTTCTTGATGTCAGATTTACATGTTTGTGCACCGGGGGTCGTATTTGTTCCTTTTATTTTGTTATCATGCGATAGAGAAATGTGTTAGTGCAGTGGTGAATGATGGTCAAGCTTTTTCTGCAATGCTGAGTGCTTCTTCACTCTTTACCTCCCAATTATTGACAACAAAAATCGTGAAACAGTAAAAAAGAATTGGACTATTATTTTAAAGTGCTATGCCACTAGCTTAGGTTTCCGTCATTTAACTAATTTTCTTGCTATGCAGCGTAATTTGAAGCCTCGATAAGAAGTCATCATCTACTTGAATTCCCTTCTGATCTCAACTTGAAAAGAGTACATTCCACAGGTGACCGCAGAAGGTATTTCAGCTTCTTTGACCATTCTCAAAAAAAAAAAAAAAAAAAAAAATCCTGTCCCACGCTCATTGTAGTGATGAAACAATAGATTTTACGTAGAACCCTCAGCTCCATATGTGTACGGTATTGTCTTCCCCCCCCCCCCCCCTTAATGATGCACAATAATCTGTGAAGTTTCCTCGACATGTAGAATCCATCAGTCTCCCTCCATGTTCACATCTATCCAAAAATTCATTTGTGAGATTTTGGGTGGAGTGCATTTCTGGATCTTAGTTTACATGTATACCTTCGTAAAAGGAAATACTATTTGGTAATGCATTCAAATCAATTTTCTGGGATGTGAATTTCTTGATATTTAGATGAAAATAACTACATTTGTCAGAGATCAAACCTTGCAGTGAAAATGTGATAGAAGGGAGGCTTTGATAGAGATGACTCCAGTGCATATTAGGAAGTTTGAATTAGGATTGCATGCTTCCCTAATCAACCTTGTCGTGCAAAATCTGGTCATAGGTCTCTATCTAGTTAGCATATCACACATCACTGAATCTAGAGTCTGACAGAGTGGGCACAAGGATAGTTTTCATATGGCGTGGTAAATTTTTTATGATTTTGTTCCGTATTCTCAAACAACCATGGGTTATGAAATGGCTGGTTGTGGTTTTAATATTGGACTTCTAGATTATTTTATGGAAGTTGCTTGAATGCTAATTTGGTTTTTTTTTAGTCAAGCATTTTTCCTGGAAAGAGATGCCATATTTTGAACCGATTCAAAGCTTAATTTTAGATTAAATGTTTATTATTTTTTTTTTGGGCTAAAAGAGCTTAGAAAAGTAGTGAATGTTGGAAAGTTGATGTTTGTCATTCATGAAAATTCTATTTTTTTTTTATAGAAAAAGCTCATTTTCTTGGAAATCCATAGTTGCTTTTCAGAAGACATTGTTTTTCATGACCATTTGCTTTCTCATATCTACATATGCTAAAAAACAAATATGTGCTTGCTACCAGTTGGGAGGCAATAGTGTTAATTGCTGTCATTGTATATCTACGTAGATGCCTTATGATTGACTGTATTTTGTTAATAGATACACCTTCAGTTTTCCTGTTCTAAACTTTTGTTTGATGACTTAGAGAAAGTGGCATGGTTCTGCCGATAGTTTCTAGAACTGCTGTTTGATGGCCATCCTTTTAGGCTAGTTTTACGGAGACAGACATCTAATGCTCCAAGCGACGTAAAATAGGATCTAGAAAAGCTTGATGAAGTAAACAATGAATGGCTCTAATGTTTCGAACCATGAGGAGTTTGACTGGGCCATTGGAGATCGGTCTGTTTTCAATTTGCACCGAATACCCAAGTCTAGTAAAATTGGTTGACAAGTCGAAAAATTATAGTATATTGTTCATCCCTTGCACCATCAGAAATTAGCTGAATATATAATGCTAGCCTCACTTGTAATTTATTATCCCTTACACCATTGTTTATGACAATTATTGGATTCCTTTGTTTCAAAAAATAATAATTATTTATCCTCCTTTTTCCTCATTTTCAATTAAACCATAATTAGATTCTCCTTAAAGGCTGACCCGTTTATTAATGATTAGATTCCCAAAGAGAGGAGAGGCCGGAAATAATTTTTTATCGCACAATTCAAACTCCATTGCTATCGGTAATTTCACTTTTTTGTTCAGAGGCCATGCCTGGCAAGAACCAGCGGTGAATGTTATAATGATTTCAAGCTATCGGTGATTTCACTTTTTTGTTATATAAGAGCAAGTAAATTGTTTTTTATTTATGTAATTTAGTAATTGAAAATAAAATAAATTTAAGTGAAGCCAAGATAATTTAAAGTCACAGAAGAAATTCAGGACCACCACATACTCAAAACAAGCAATTAAGGTTTTGTAGTAATTTAACAAGCAATGGTGTTTGTCGCGTAATGTATGGCACTTTTTTGATTCCCTATCAATTATAAGAATTATATATGTTTTCTTCCAACATAGCTCGCATATGGTTCAGAAAAGGAAAGAAAAGCATGAGCTTGAAAGATATTCCATGATGATAAATACACGTACAGCACCTGCTGTTTCAAATTGTTTTTATTCAAGGTGATTGATTCAGATTCATCTCAATCTGGTACGAAGGTGATAAAAGGAACAGACTTCTGCAACCTAGCAAAAGATGCACCAGCACTCCTACCAACAATCGCATTTCACTATCGGGGTATCTAGTTCTTTCCAGGGATGTTTAATAATTTTTAAAAATTATTAAACAGCCACTAAGTCAACTTAAATAATAATAATAATAATAATAATAATAATAATAATAACCTTGAAACCACACACATGTATACACACACATATTAAATGCAATCCCGTAACTTCACTGAAATATATATATATATATATAAAAGTCTCGTGTGCAAGTTTAATAGTATCTTGCTTTTAAATATAACTGTGTAATTTTACTGTGCAGTAATAGTGAAAAGAAAAAAAGCTACTGAAATAAAGTTATATATATTTATTTTAACGGCAGCAAAGTTATTTAATTTATTTAATTGTGGAAAAAATACGTGTGGATGAATTTATATCCGATCATTCCTGTAATATTTAATAAATCACCTTTAAAGGATGACTTGATCCAGTTATAAATCGGTTTATTTTTGTGCTTTAAAAGTGTTTTTTTTTTAAATTAAATATTTTTTTATTTTAAATTAATATTTTTTTGATATTTTTATATTATTTTGATGTGGTAATATTAAAAATAATTTTTAAAAATAAAAAAATTATTTTAATATATTTTTAAATAAAAAATATTTTAAAAACAACCATAACTACATTCCACATCACACTCACAATATTATAATATATCCGGTCACAATATTTAACATCTATCACTTTTAGTTTTTTTAAAAAAACATAATTGGCCGATCACCTTTTTAAAGCTTTAGCTTGGTGGTCAAATTCTGGCCTTTGATTAATTGTGGAAGTGGCAAGTGTCCTATCCTCTTTAAAGAGACAGCTGCTGCTAGCGAGCGTGTGGACCCACCGGAGACCCGCCACCGCGTGTGGCTCGTCTCTATATGGAGGTCATGGGATGACGGGAACCTTCTTTTCTTTTTATGCTTTTCTCGATCATCTCCTCTTGTAAGAACTGTAAGAAAAAGAAAAGCATCTCTACGAAGTTCCAGTATTTTCTTCTCAAAGTATGAAAATTCCAGCTATTAACTTATTCTAAAAAAAATATTATTTTAATATATTTTAAAACAAAAAAATACTCTTAAAAATAATCGAATAAATTTACCAGGGAAGCGGATATAGGGGAAGAACAGCCAAATCACCGTCAATTATTGGATGCTAAGCCGCTGACGTGAGAGAAAGCTATCCGTGAAACTCACGTCATTTGCCATTGTGGCAATGACGGTGATTACTTTTTATTTAATCCTGCGTTACATCAAGTTGCTTGGTGACTGGGTCACCAATACCCAGATGCCGTTGCTTTGCAAAGTCATCATACTTTCCTTGTCTATTTCTTTTATGTCCGTTTATTTATTAGAAAGTAATTTTACTTTGAAAAGTAAATTTTAAAAAAATAAATTATTTTCTGATATTTAGTAGTGTAATAAAAAATAAATTAAAAAATATTTTTCAGTATTTAGTTATGTCATGAAAAATAAATTGAAAAATAACTTATTAATATTTTATTTTTTTCAAGTTTATTAAAATAATGAGAAACAAATTTTACAAATTAAAAAGTTGAATGAGAATGAAATTAAAAATATATAATTTTATAAATTATCTCAAATAAAATAAATAATAATCAAAATAATAGAGATCAACTCTAAAAAATAAAAAAATTGAAAGATGAAAAAATTAAAATAATAATAATTAACATTTCATAAATTATTTCAAATAAAATAAGTAACAATCAAAAGAACGAGGATCAAATTTGACAGATAAAAAAATTTAATTAAAAAATAATAAGGAAAAATCAAATAATAATTATAAAAATGAGGACCAAAGTTAATATAAAAATTAAATTATAAATGATGAAATTGAAAAACAAATATTCAAAACAAAATATATGTAGCAATCAAAAGTTTGAAGACCAAATTTGATATAATCAGCAAATAATATGACATTTCTAAATTTTTCACAGCTTCCGGAAAGTATTTTCCGCCCAAAATCAAAGGAAAACGCTTTCTTGGAAATCAAGTCAAATTTTTCTTTAACTGAAAAGTGTTTTTTGTTGACCGGAAAATATTTTATGTTGACCAACATTTTTTTATGACAAACAAACAAACATAAGAAAGTTTGGAAAGTGATTTCCTGAAAACCAGTTTTCGAGAAACAAACACAGCCTTATTATCCCGCAACTTTGTTTTTGTTATGTATTTTGCTGCATGTATTTTTTAAGAATATTTTTTATTTTAAAATACATTTATTTTTTTATGTTAACATGTTAAAATTATTGAAAAATACTAAAAATAATTAATTTAATATATAATTTTATCAAACACATTTTTTAAAATGTATTCAAATTCAGACTGAAACACGAAAATAAAAACCTTTTAGTGTTTATGCCACCTAACCCTAATCCTAATCCTAACCCTAATCCTGATCGTAAAAAATTGTCACTTCCACCCCAATCTAGAAAAAACATACGTACATCTTGCCTTTTTATTAGTAATTAAAAATAATTAGAGTGCAGTTGTGTCAGGTAAAGTTTTCACACCTAATGTGTGTTTAGTATATGTAAGTTGTTTTTTAATATTGTTTTTAAAATTTTATTTTTATTTATGAAATCAGCATAACAATATCATTATAAAATACTAAAAGATATTAATTTAATGTATAAATACACTTTTAAATTAAATTTCATGAAAAGTTGAAATGTCAAAGGTTGATGCATGCAGGAGGGCTTGAAGAAATTATTTGTCGAGGAAATTTAACATCGTAATGGATTATTGGGTAGGTAAAGACCAACCAACCACACAGCAAATTGGAACGACTCCATGTTGAACAAAGAATATAATTGACATGCCCTCGATTGATTTTCTAGTCTTAACCTTATCCAAGTAATGTGCCAGCGCATTTTGGTGCATGAGGCTCTTCATTGAATCCCTTGAAAATAATAATAATAATAATAATAATAATAATAATAATAATTGAGGGAAATTATTCAATATTTGAATATTTCCTACCTTTTACACCCAACTCCCCAACACAATGTCAACAGAACCGAACCAATAAATAATCACAATTCCAAACAACGAACAAAGCACGGTAATTCCATCCTTGTCCTTGAAATCAGAGGACTGACATGGCCACGAAGGAAATTATTACTGTTATTCCAAGGTTGTTCCCGTAATTCCATCTCCATCCCTCTCTTTATATTTTTCCTACCATCTCGCTAGCTCCTACTCCCCAATTCCTCTTCCCTCTCCCCTCCCTCTCTTCTGGGTTTTAGCTGCACGCCAAAAAAGACGGGAAATATAAGATAAAAAATATCCTTCCCTTCCCACGGCTCTACCTCCACCATCTTCCCAAACAACATAAAAAGGGCCACCGTGTTCTTCGTTTCTATGATCACAACACAGTTTTGACTCCAGAAATGCGTCATACTTGCATCGCGTTTCTGTATTGCATAGAAACAAAATTAAAGTTTTTTTTACAGATTCCATGTTTCGTTTACTATTTTTCATAATTTTTGTGATTGTGAAATAACAACAATAATATTCATAAAAAGGGGAGAAGTTGTCTTGTTCTGGATTGATGATGTGTGCGGCGACGGCAACAGGGGATTGGTGGGCGAGGGGGATTGGTGGGCAGATCGGGGGAGCTTTTAGCCACGAGAGCGAACATGATTTGGCTCTCATGGTTAGCGATTTTCTCGAGAACGGTTGTAGCTCCGGTGCCGATTCCTGGTGTAGCAGCGATAGCGATTCTGGTCTCTCTGATCTTCACCATCTCGCCGACAAGATTTCGGTAATTTTTATTCTCACGTTTTTCCAATGTTCTGCCTTCTCTCATTAAAATTCCCTAGAATTATTCAACAACAACAACAAAAAATATTTCTCTAGAACTCATCGAGGTTTAGTACCGAAAGAGAAACTGAGCTGAATTCATAAAGAATCGAATTGAATTCTGTTAAGATTTTTTTTTTCTTTTGCTTACATGAAATGTTTTTTTTTTAGTTTTCCTTTTCCTTTTCTTTTTTTTGTTAATTTTGTTTGGTAATATTAAGAGGAAGAGAGAAGACATATAAAATTATGATAATATTATTGGTTTTGATTTTCTGTAAAAATGGATGAATTAATTTAAGTAATTTTATGGTATAATTTCTCACTAAAATTGAATTGATTTCTGTAAATCGTGGAGGAAGAGAAAATTTAGATTTGACAATTGCGGTTATTTGCCTCTCTTCTCGGATTGTTGCGAACTTCTAGTTTTGTGTTATAATTTCTATGATTGCTTGTCAAGTTAATCAAATTGTTTTCTTTGTACCGAAAAAAGAAAATGTTAGAAATCTCAGATACTTCCCGGGAGATCGTAAAAACTGAAGTGCATATAAAGACTAGCTCAGCTTATATTGTCTGTCTGAATCTCATCTGGTATACTGTCGTGGTTGTATTCTGGTGTCTGCAGTTTTGTTTAAATGGCAGTTCTTGTGTGGTTTCAATATGTTTTGCTGACGTAGGTTCAAATGACGACTTCCTTGCGCATCTTGGAGTTGTCTTTAATATTGCAATGAGCAGTCTATCTATCGATCTGTGTTGATACATTTTAACTCTTGTCACTGTTTAGGCTTGCACTATTTGATCATATAAAATTTTGCTGATTATTGTGCTACTATTGCAGTTTTACAAGCGCACAGTAGCTCAATATGAGAGTGACTTGTTGTTGATAGTTCATTCTCTTGTGCAATCGATCAAGGACACAGACCTTCATCGTGTCAAGTCAGGTCCGTGTAATGCAAGCTGCATCAACTTTTCTTTGGTAAAACTGTTGAGGCTTTCGGGATATGATGCTGCTGTTTGTGTGTCCAAGTGGCAGGGTAGTGGCAAGGTGCCGGGAGGTATGCTATCTTGTTCTTAAGTTGCAGTTCTAAGATTTCTTTGAGAGACTATAGGTGTAGAAGGTTATGACTTGGCTAGATTTGCATAGAGGGAATTGCCCTCAACATTTGCTCTGTTTTCAAACCCCCATAATGCAATACAAAAAGAAATTTGGTGGCTTCTCTGTTTTTTTTTTTTTTTGGGGAACTGTTAGCTCGTATTTCTGGGAAGTCTTTGATTTGCATAAGCATTGGTCTTTAGCATCTATCGGATTATCTTGCAAGTTCGTTGGGGCTTGAACCACCCTTCATAGGCAAACATTGTTTTCACTGGATAATCCCAACCTCAATTTCTGATGTTCAACATGTGCCCCCTTAAATGATTTAATCTGGATTTTATGGACAAGTTGTGATTTTTTGTATCTTGTGATAGTCCATTCGGAGGGAGGACCTTGTTTTTCTTATTTGGAAAATGCACCCTATAAATTTATCTTGTTTCATGCTGCTGCATTTGCTATTTTCTGAAGACTCAGTTCTACTTGTTCTGTTTTTGAGAAATGTTCCTTATATTTAATGTCAGGGGATCATGAATATATTGATGTGGTCAACTGCATCAATGCTGGAAGCTCTGAGCGTGTGATCATTGATGTTGACTTCCGAAGCCACTTCGAAATAGCTAGAGCTGTTGACACTTATGATAGAATATTGAAGTCACTTCCAGCCATTTATGTAGGCTCCTTGACCAGGTTAAAACGGTATCTTCAAGTCATGGCCGAGGCAGCCAGATCTTCTCTCAAGCAAAATTCGATGCCTCTTCCACCTTGGAGGTCTCTGGCTTATTTGCAAGCGAAATGGTACTCACCATATAAGAGACAGTTTGGTCCAGATAATCAAAATTTTAGTGGTGTCGATTCTTCATACCATAAGCAGTGTGGTGGACATTTAAAGAGACTGCAGTCCTCGCTCCAATTTGAAACAGAAGGAGAACGACTCATGAAGCCTATTAACAGTGATAATAACCGGAGGATGAAGTTTGAGAGGCGGAAACACTCCTTATTCAGGGCTCTTTGAAGTGTATAGAGTTTTGTCTGATAATGCAAATTCCTTTCCTTCTCTGAGAGATTAATTATATTGCGGCCTTCTTTTTTTACTTATTTTTTATCGTTTGGCAAATAAGCTTGTACTGAAATGAAGAGCAGTTTCATTCAAGGGGGCACAAATTACAACAACACGCCATGTTACTGAAGACATCTTCTTATTCCCTTTTCATCTCAAACTCGGGGATCATAAATCTATTTTTTATTTTTCCTATGTTTGCATCAAGTGACAGTATCTGGTTTTCGGAGCTCCGTGGCGCTATACTCCTCATGGCAGCACCCCCGGCCAAATTACAAAGTACTTGCTTCACCAAGGTGCATCGTTCTATAGATTGCTGTTTTTCTTCTTCTTTTTGTCTTGATTCCACTCCTCGCCTTCTATTTTTAATGGCCGAGGAATTATTATTCTTAGTCCCCTGTAATCGTGTTGAAAAACTAGAGTTACTTTTCTTGACAATACGGGCTACAAAATTAATAATTATTTGCTTTATTTGTCAAGTCTTCTACCACCCTTTCTTGTCTCATCGTTGTTTCACTGCTTTGCCCTAGGAAAAGGCATCCTAACATGATGAAAACTCACTCATCAGCAAATACCATGTGAAATCAGAACCTATTAATTTTTTTTAAGAGTTGAACACATGTTTTCTCTTAACACGTTTCCCATGTTCCATGCACATGACGCATTCGTATTCAGTTGGCACTCGATTGAACTGGGACATTGTTGATCGTTAGTTCTTTGTTGATTTATTTGTTTAACTAATTTAGATTCCAATTAGCTGGGTAGGTTGTAAGATTAAATATTTCGGGCTGTACTATATAGCTGCCAGTTGGTTCTATTTCAGCTGTGCTTTTGCCGTCCCAGTAGACCATCTGTGTCTTTTTTTTTAGTTTAATGTGGGTGTTCGGGCCAGCTTGCGCGCACCTCGACTAATCCTACGAGTCCTGAAGTTAACGACCATGTAAGCCTCCAGTGGCCATCATATGAGCAACCACAGGGCTCAAACATGAGACCAGACACTTTGCTATGCTGTGAGGTGGTTTTACAATAGTTTTGGTGCCTGGTGAGCCCGCTGCTAGCATTCGATATATGGCCATGTATGTCACCGAGCGTAATTAGCTGACGCTTTTAGCCAACTATAGGTCGGAGATAAATCGGACTGATTTGTTGTGTGGACACCCCGCAGGATAAGGAAGAATAGAAGCACAAATTAGGATAAACACAGCAGCGAAATATATCAGAAGTTGATCCTTTTGCCCATCAAATAGAATTGTACAAGTTTGGATAGTTTACTTGATCATTGCAGGTCAAGAACTATCAGCCATGCAAGGAGGACTTCCTGGCTGCGGTATTGATTGCCGGATGGGTCATGATAGAAACACCGTGCCCACACGTGAGATTTAAGCATATAGAGATTTCTGTTTCAAGAGTGGAAATTGAAGATCTGTTTCGAGTCTTCTGCAGCGGGTGGCCACGCTCTTTTCTTCTTCGGACAACGTTTAATAACATTTATCATTCAACTAGATTTTTTATTAATTAACTTCCATGGAATTTTATTTTATTTATCAGATCCCATATAGTTCATCTGACTCGGTTCTTTTTAAACACTTCATTTAAATCAATCACATTCACACGTTGATATCTTGAAGGATGTCATTTCGTAATTCACGTGATCAGTTAAAAACCATTAATTGCTGTTTCAGAACATTTTTTTTTCTTTTTTTAAGGCTAAACAACTATTTATAGAGAGACTTGAACAGTTCTCACCTGTCCATACATATGATGAGTTTCAAAAATTAAAATCTATTAATTTCTGTATTAAATTATTGCTATCATTTTCTCCTCAATTATTATCCAGGCAAAGGTCAAGACTTATTTGTAATAAAATCACATGATGTAGCTTGTCCAGGAATCCCAGATGCAATTATACAACACCGTCATCGCGTGTAAAACACACAGACCCCCTCAAAACATAATAAATCCATAGGAAAGATCATAAGCTAAGCTCAAGATTAAAAAAAAAGCAACAGAAAAATCGTTATGGTTAATTTTAATATTAAGCAAACAATAACTTGATATTTTTTAATTATAAAAATATTCTAAAATTAGAAACAAAATAAACAGCACGAAGCATTTGATTAATATGTAGGTGGTAGGGTTGGGCACATTAATTATTAATTTTAATAGAATGCAAACAAATTGATTCGAATTGTGAGTTTTAGTACAATTAAGCAAAAGTTAATTGTAAATAATTAAGTAGATGTAAAAGTGGTACAGTGCAAAACTATTTTGTTTTTGTGTTTAATAAATATTTTTAAAAATTTAATTTTTTTTATAATTTTAAATTGTTCTGATATATTAATATCAGAAATATTATTATGATATATTTTAAAGTAAAAATTATTTTAAAAAATAATATTTATTATGCTTTCTAATATTTTTTTGTTTTTCAAAATAATTTTAAATTAGAATGTATTAAAATAATTTTTTAATAATAGTTTTTTATTTTTAATATTTACCAATCAAAACAATAAAAAATAATAATTTTAAACTAAAAAATTTTAAATTTTTTTTAAAAAATATTTGTAATGCAAAACATTCAAAACAAAATACGAGCTACAAAAAGAAAATCCAGATGGATTTTGTTGTCGGGCCTACTTAGATCTTGTAATAATTATAGATGCAATTGTTTTCCTTTTCCATTTATGGACATGTATATATATATATAGGACATCTTTATGCCTCGTTGTTATCGGGTTAATAAGCTCACAATTCCCACTACTTTAATAAATTTACTAGTGTTGCCTTTATCAATTATTTTTCTTTTTATGACTTTTTATTTCCCATCACTTAACGAATTCTTTCCTTCCAAGTTTAGTTGTTAGATGTTGAGCTGGCGTGACAAGTAAGACTCGTTTTTCATCACTTAACTACTGCTTTGACTGTTTTGAAAGAGTAGTTATAATTATTTTTTAAAATATTTTTTATATTAAAATAATATATTTTTTTATTTTTAAAAATTATTTTTAAGATTAGCGCATCAAAATAATCTAAAATATATAAAAAAATTAATTTTTAATAATAATAACAAAAACAAATTGAATTTTAGTGGAACACAGTTTGCAAGGAGTTACCAAACACCCTCTAAATCTTTCTCTCTTTAATCCAATGTTAAAATGATTCTAGGCTCGACATGAATTTTATGACAATTTGAATTAGGCTATAGACTACTGTTGATTGTTGCAATAATACTCACTTAACATGAATTTTAAGGCAATTTGAACTAACTTAATATTGGATTAGAAGAAAAACAAAAGTGAGTAGGCTCGACATTTAACATCTAAATTTGAATAGCAGGGCTTGTTTAAATAACATAGAATAAGTAAAATGATTATATTAAGAAAATCAATTGATAAAGGGCCGCATTAAGAAAATTACAAAAATAAAAGATGTTTGAGCTTAATAACTTTATTATTTTCGTAACACTGATAATGAATTTAAATATTATTATTTTAATTTTTTATAATTAGTTTTAAAATTAAACAAAAGATAATAATAAACTTGTGTATATTTTGTTTGAAATTATTTTTATTTATTGTTAAATAATAATATAAAATAATTCATAGAGCCTCCCTGAAAACTTAATTTTTAGAATAAAATGTTTACTTGACAGACATTACTCAACAATTTCTTGATTTCTAGACAAAGATGGTATTTTTATCCATGTCCAGTCCAGGACAATACAGAGTCTTAGAGGAAGACAGGATAATGTATCTGTATATGTTTGGTAATGTCAAAGTGCTATTTCAAAATGATTTCCGTCTATTGGTACTCGACGAGGGTCAAAAGAGTCAACTTTCGCTAGGTGGTTTGCTCTGGTCCCCAGCTGGTTTATCAAGCCACAAAACAGAAATCACGGAGCCGGTTTCATCTCTATCTTTTAACAGCGCTTCCCATCTGTCCAGTCAATCTCTTATCTAATCTTCATAAATTCCACCATCGCACCTTCCATCCAAATCCAACAAAAAAAAATAATCAGGAAAAAGAACAATTGGTAGCTAGCTATGGTCGCAAAAACGAACCTTTCCCACCACCGCCGCCTCCTCCTCCTCGTCTCCACCCTCCTCCACCTCTTCACTACCACATTTGCCATTGGTGTTAACTACGGGACCCTAGGCAACAACCTTCCCCCACCCTCCCAGGTTGCCAACTTTATCAAAACTCAAACGATCATTGACAGCATCAAAATCTTTGACACAAACCATGACATTCTCAATGCCTTTGCCAATACTGGCATTACTGTGACGGTCACGGTTGGCAATGGTGATATTCCTTCCCTTGCCAATTTAAATAGCGCCCGCGGATGGGTTGCTGCCAATATTGCACCGTTCCATCCACAGACAAGGATTAATAGGATTGTTGTTGGTAATGAAATTATGGCCACTGCTAATAAGCCTTGGATTTCTAATCTCGTGCCTGCCATGCGGACCATTCACAAGGCTCTTCTTCTCGCTGGAATCAGAAATGTTCAGGTATTACTATTCTTAATTACATTAGAAGATTTCCCTTTTTTTTAGGTTTCTTATGATAAAAATAGTAAATGATAATCCAAAGATATGTAATTTATTAATACTCTTGAAATGTAATTAAGAATAATGGACCTTAACCTTTTTTTTCTCTCCCAATTTTTCACAGGTCACAACACCTCATTCTCTTGGCATACTCTCAATCTCCGAGCCACCAAGTGCCGGCCAGTTCAGGCGTGGCTTCGACCGAGCCATATTTGCACCCATGCTCCAATTTTTAAGGGAAACCAAATCACCCTTCATGGTTAACCCGTACCCTTATTTTGGCTACTCTCCAAAAATGGCAAACTATGCTCTTTTCAAGCGCAACAGAGGTGTGCATGATAGATACACTGGCATTACATACACTAACATGTATGATGCAATGTTGGATGCTACTTATTCAGCAATGAGAAAATTGGGCTATGGTGATGTGGGCATTGTAGTGGGCGAGACAGGTTGGCCCTCGGTTTGTGACCCTGGTCAACCAGCTTGTAGCATGGAGAATGCTGCTTGGTTCAATGGGAATTTGGTTAGACGTGCTAGACAAGGGAAAGGCACACCTTTGATGCCAAACCGGCGGTTTGAGACTTATCTTTTCTCGTTGTTCAATGAGAATCTCAAACCCGGCCCGACCGCTGAAAGAAACTGGGGGCTGTTTAGGCCTGATTTTAGCCCAATTTACGATGCTGGCATTTTGCGCAATGGGCAGGTATGTTATGATCTGCAGAATTCATTTTTTCTTTTTACTAGAGGTGCTTGATTTGGTTTTCAATAATGTTCGAGCTTAAGTTTAAAATTCTATTATCCAATGCGTTATGTAGAGAGGCAGTGGTCGCGGCGGTGGAAGGCAGAGGCCCAGACCAACCCCAGGGAAGCAGTGGTGTGTGCCAAAACCTGGCGTTAGTGATCAAGCTTTGCAAGCAAACATAGACTATGCATGCAGCCAGGGTGTGGATTGCAAGCCTATTCAACCTGGTGGTGCCTGCTTTGATCCTAACAATGTGAGATCTCATGCTTCGTATGTGATGAACTTTTTTTACCAAACCCACGGTCGCCAAGCTTTCAATTGTGATTTCTCCAACACCGGTGTCCTAACTGCTGTCAACCCAGGTAAGTGAAATGTGTTTTACTCGATTCGTTAAGCTTAATTAATAGATTAAATATGCTGTTTTTTTTTTATAGAATTGCAAGTTCGTATCTCGAGAAATATTAGTAGAATTGGTACTTCGATAAGAGGAAACTATTTTCGTTGTCTAATATTTGGTCTTGTGTTTGTGTACAGGTCACGGCACATGCAGATTCGTCTGAGATCGAATGTCGAATGGCTCAGTATCTAACTAATTAATTAAAATTAGTGCTTCAATTAAAAAGTAATTTATGTACCTGTTTGTTGTAAGAACATAGATTTGAAATCTAATCGTACGACATTTCAGCTCATTTGAAACACACTACTGTTCGTATTGCAAGCCATGTTATTGCTGAGAGTGTTCTTCATTTGTGGCTATGGCACTTGCTGTTCAGCTTTTTTGGACAATTCCAGTTCAGAAACAAAAATATGAAAACTTCGGCTAAAAGAAATGAAAAAGAAAGAAGGTGGTGGTGGCCACTGGCCACCTACATTCATCTCCATAGGCTTAAAAGATAAAAAGAAAAGGCAAAAGATGTCTGACAAAAGAATCAAATAAATTGATTAGCTGGAGCAAATTAAGGATCTTGATTCTTGATGTTATTATTATATTTTTTTTTGGGGGGCGCGTGGGCTCATTTACAAAACCGTGTACGCGTTACGCGTTCACGCCAATAAATATAAAGAAAGAGATAATCTTTCTCAATGGAAGTCGTGTTCCAAAACGAAGGCAGTCGATTCGACTGGTCATGTTCACACTTCACACTGCAAAAGGACAATAAAAATAAAAATAAATCTGCCTCCATTTCAACTAAAAGAACAGGGCCAACCGTGTCCAACCGCCACGTTTGACATCGACACAGTCGAAGCATCATTTCATGACCAGCAGTTCACACATCCATGATACAAGTCTCCCATGATACCCTCCACTTCCCAAGGCATTTCTTTCGTGTGGATTTGTAACACGGCTTCTTCTTCATAGCAATATCTTGCTTCACCACCATTCCAATGGACCACTCGGCCTAAATTTACCTCTAAAACGAAAATATCCAAATCAATATCTTCCATTCCAGAATTCCGTCTATTCATCGTAAAAAGTCAAAACATTTAACGCCAATTCCATCTGGCTCTTCCTATATATTTCACCACTTCTCTTTGGATTAATTAACTGGTTCTGCATCTACTCTCTAAGTAGTTGTCACGTTCTTTATTTATTTATAAATCCACAAAGTTTCCGACATCTCTTTCATATCTCCAAAAAAAAAGAGCTTGATCACATGGCCACTATCACCACCACATCCATCACTACCGCCCTTCTCATCATCTCCACCCTCCTCCACTTTTCCACCACAGCCTTTGCGATCGGTGTCAATTATGGTACCCTAGCCAACAATCTTCCGTCACCATCTCAGGTGGCTAGCTTCCTCAAAACACAAACAACTATCGATAGCATCAAAATCTTTGACACCAATCCTGATATTCTTCGCGCTTTTGCCAATTCGAACATCACCGTGACTGTCACTGTAGGTAATGGTGATATTCCTGCTCTCGTCGATGTAAATGCCGCCAGCCAATGGGTTGCAAACAATATCAAGCCATATTATCCGCAAACAAGGATTAAACTCATCGCTGTTGGCAATGAAATCTTGTTTACTGGTAATAAAGAGTGGATTTCTCGTCTCGTTCCCTGCATGAAGTCCTTGCATCAGGCTCTTGTTCATGCTGGAATCAAAGATGTTCAGGTAGGATGATTTCTTCTTTCTATTGTCACATGAACGGCTTTCATAAAAAAAAAAAGTCGATCTTCTTTTTGATATGGTAATAAATCGGTAATTTTTTCCTTTTCCCCCCCTTCAAATAGATTTAGTTCATGATTTGCGCTCATTTAAATGAATTGATCATAAAAATAATTTTAGAAAGTTCAAGATAGATATCATTAAATATAAGCTATAGCTTCAAGTACTATACAAATCAAATAAGATTTAATTATCATTAAGTAAGGAAAAAAATGTTCCTTTTATTGCCAATTTGTTTTTTAAAATATACCATGTCAAATGAATTTATACACATTGATTTTAAGTTCTTATTCAACAATTTCGTGTTGAATGCATCCTCATTTATTTTTAAATATCAATAAACATTTGGATTTGAACAACGACTTTGAAATTAGTTTTCAAGTATTGATTTTTCGTAAATTTACGCAGGTCTCAACTCCCCACACCCTTGGAATTTTGCACAATTCTGTGCAACCAAGCGCTGCCCGGATAAGGCCTGGCTATGACAGGGTCATATTTGCTCCCATGCTCCAATTTCTACGTCAAACCAAATCCCCTCTCATGGTTAACCCGTATCCTTATTTTAGCTACTCTCCGAGCATGGAAAACTACATCCTCTTCAAGCCTAACCGCGGTGTCCACGACACTAACACCAACATTACCTACACGAACATGTTCGTTGCAATGATGGACGCGGTTTATTCGGCAATAAAAGCAATGGGTTATGGTGACTTGGACATTGTCGTCGCCGAGTCCGGTTGGCCCTCACTTGGAGACCCGAACCAGCCCATGTGTACCGTGGAGAATGCAGTCTCGTATAACAAGAACATGATTAAGGTTGTCACTTCAGGGAACGGGACTCCGTTAATGCCTAAACGACGGTTCCAGACATATGTCTTTTCTTTGTTCAATGAGAATCTTAAACCCGGCTCAACAGCAGAGAGGAATTGGGGTTTGTTTAGGCCAGAATTTACCCCGGTTTATGATGTTGGGATTATGCGCAATGGACAGGTATGAAATATGTCAAACTTTTCGCATTTTTTTAATGGATAATAGTAGATAACACCTGATAAATTAAGTGTATTCTTTTGGGATGAACATTGAAAACGAAATTATTTGCATATGAAATTATGAATACATATTTCCGGCATTATGATAGTTTAATCTAAAACTTTCATATCATTTTCAACAAAATTTGAATTTTGGAGAGATCTAAATAATCTTCAACTTTTCTCCTTTTTTCCTTCGATTTGTCTCTCTTTATTCTGATTCTTTTCTTGATTCAATTTCTGTCCTGGGACAACAAAGCAAAATTAATTAACATATTAAGCAGATCCTGTAATATTAACATTAAATTACTACTGTCAACAACCTGAGGTATTCAGTTTATCACATGCACATTCTAGCTAGCAGACAGATCCTCTCTAAAGTCCTTGCAGAAAGCCAAATTCTCGCTATAGCATATTGTTGATTAATTTTCTTCTTCTTATTACTTGTTATGCAGTCCAGTAGACCAACACCACCATCACCTACAAAAAGCAAGAAATGGTGCGTTCCAAAAGCTGACGCTACTGATAAAGCCTTACAAGCAAACATAGACTATGTGTGCAGCCAGGGTATGGATTGCAAGCCTATTCAAGCTGGCGGTGCCTGTTTCAGTCCAAACAATATCAGGTCCCATGCATCATATATCATGAACTCTTACTATCAATCCCATGGTAGCAATGATTTCAATTGTGATTTCTCTCAAACCGCTGTCCTCACCACCTCTGACCCAAGTAAGTCTATAAAATTATGAGTTCTCTTTATTTTTTTTCTTTAACTGATAAATCCCACTGATCAACTTCAAGTTAACTAGACCTAGAATCTAAAAGATGGTTGGGATTTCGTAAATTTAATCTGAAACTTCCCACCAACCTATATATAAATATATACGAAGTCATATTTGATTGAAGAGAAATTATTGTGAAATGAATTTTGTTTGTTAATATATTCTTTCTTCTGCCTTCTCTTTGCACGCAGGTCACGGCACTTGTAAATACAATTGAGTAATAATTTGGGAGTGTAGCTGACCACTAGCAATGCAGGAAGGATCACTAACCAATAAAAAAGAAAAAAACAGCGAAACATTTGGCATTTTATTTGCCTGTACCATCCATTCTTTATTGCTTTAAACATCTGCTATCTGTAAAGGGATTTAGCCCGTGGCAAGGGACGCTTCCATCTGCACAGCAGCCCTGAAAGTATAGTTATAAAGTCGAGGAATGACAGATGTAATTTTATTAGCTGCGCTTATACATTAATGTTTATGATGTCAGTGGTGCCCTAAACATTATTGTTCACTCATTTTCATAAATAAAATCAAAGTTCTATGCTGTTGAGCACTTTTGTAGCCTTCGATAGCAGAGCTTCACCCTGTTTTTTCTCTCTTCCTCTTGTTTTGTTTCGTTTCGTTACCATAAGAGATTTCCCTTCTTCTACGAGGATGATTGTGGAGGACTAGAGGCCCAGTCTGGAGAGCCACAGGCCACCGTCATCACGCGGCCCTTTTAACTAAGGCCGAAGCCTTCTCTAAATACACACCTGGGCTCTTGTAAGATGATATGGGCCTGAATGAACATCGGAGCTCTTTCCTCTGAGAGATGCCGACATTTCGTTTGCTTATAGGTGGTGGCTGGTTCTTCAAGCGTGTAATAGAAAATTTCCTGAGAAAAACTTTATCAAAGCTTGCACTTGGAAGACACCGGTACTTAAAAGTTGAGTCTTGAGGATCAATCTCCAAATAATTGATTTACCAGTTGTTGGACTATCTACCTTGCATCCGTTGCGGTGTTAGTTGCATCATTAATTCTGATTTAAGCGTCTCCTAAGTTTACTGTAAATAGCATAAAAATCTGCAAAAGCAAGATTAGAAATCAAGGAAGTTCTCGAGAAAGGGAAACACGACACTAATCATGCAAAACTAACAACCCCCTGAAAGAAACAACCAACCTGTTTTTGTCGTTCTGCTATAACCAGAACCAGGAACCTCCATTAACCCATTCCGTTTGTTCTAATTAATTATGTTTTTTCCTCTAATCTGTATCGTAATTCATTGATGTCGATGCTTGATACAGTGGTTACCAATATCGATATAATTTCTTTGATTATTATGTCCTCCTCCGATTGTGACCACGTCCAAAATAAAAGGAAAGGTAAAAGCTGTTTTTTTTTTTGTTTTGTTTTTTTCCAGATCCCATCATTCAAACACATAATGATGGATCGAATTAGTATCTAGAATGATTATTATCGATTGCCATTGTAGTGCTTGTCGCAGTTTAAAACAAGAAGTTAATTGATCCCCGACTTCAAATCTCACTATCAATTAAATATGTATTTAATCTTGACAAGGAGAACACTTTCATCTGGAACTTCACACACCATCTTATGAAACTCAGCTAATCTTGTTGGAATTTAGGGTTCGCCTACTTATCTTTCAACTGTAGTACATGCAATTGATGCAACAGTTTTTGAAAACCTGGGTTCGAACAATTTATTTGGTGCGGTACTAATTAATTGATCCTCGTGACTTTGCAAACTGAGGTAATATTTGTTTTTACATTTTAAAATATTTTTGGTGAATATGTATTTTTATTAATTTTTAGTATTTTTAGATCATTTTGATATGCTCATATTAAAAATAATTTTTAAAAATAAAAAATATATATTATTTTGATATATTTCTAAATAAAAAATACTTTAAAAAATAATTGTTATTACAACATCAATTATCAAAAGACACTCAGCCACATTTATGACGGATAAATCACGTTTTTTTTTAAAAAAAATTTAGAATTTGTTCATAATGGCAAGATTCATTTTATGACACAAAAGGATGACTTTGAATTCATCAAGGACGCATGATATTTAAACCATAGAAAAATGACTTGTTGATATGTAAAACATGACTCAAGCTGGTTTTTATTTTTTCTAATTATTTTAAATATTGACCTTATTAAATTTAATTAAATTTGATTGGTCAATGTTGACTTAATCAGATGAAAAAGTGAGACCAAACCGAATCAATTCTAGAATTTTTTTTTTGTTAATTTTTTTCCAAAACAACAGTATTTTTTTATTAACTCAGTGATGCATGAGTAGCTGACCAACAATGTGGTAATTTTTTTTCCAAAACAACAGTATTTTTTTACTAACTCAGTGATGCATGAGTAGCTGACCAACAATGTGGTAACTGAGCTCTTAGCCAGACCTGACAACCATGATTGAAACCCTGGCAGCATCTTTTGGTTAGGCCCATGGGGTGGTGGCCCTTATTGCAAGAGTTATTGCTTTTAGCTGGTCTTCTCTCAGCACCTCTAGTCTGGACCGGAATCTCTTTCCCGTGAAATGATTAAAGGCGACGGTGCCTTTGGAAGGAAACAACTTTAACGGGAAGACTTATAATGAGATGTCAAGAATGAGGTAAACTCTCTCTCTCTCTCTCTCTCTCTCTCTCTCTCTCAAACACAAAGACAAAAGGCAACCATTTCTTATATATATATATATCTGAACAACTTCCACCAAACTATTGTTAATGGGTCCAGTTACAGCCTCTGGTTGATCTAACCATTGTTGTTGTTGCTGTGAACTGGATGGAGTTCTGTTGAGTGTAATTTCAACAACAGGAGTGTCTGTAAGCTTGTCTTTTAGTGCATTCAAATAGCCACACATTGCCTAACGTTAGTCCAGTATTCCAAGTATATTAAAATACGCGTAAGTAGATAGAATTGTAGCTAGAGAGTCAAACGGAAGGAATTAAGCAAGTGGGTGTAATTATGATCCCAGGAACATGTTATCTTTTTTATTGGGTTCGTTTCCAGTAAGGGGTTGCCGAAGTGTGGTCCTAAGCCCTCTGTTAGTGAGCTTTTGAACCCAATTTGGAAAAAATTATCACCTCTAACCCTAGATCTTCTGGTGGCACATGTTGTGCTCTCATGAAATCAGTAGAAATGCTGGGTCTGGCAAATGGGTGCTTGTGGTGGATGTTATTGAGCAATGTTACGGTCTAAAAAGCTGTGAAAATCTCCGCTAGCAGATCGTGACAGCAAAATGTTATTAATATACCTGCTCTGCTATTTAATTATGCGTACATTACTTGTCCATTCCTTGCATTTATTTGTGCTACCATGGGAGGCATCATGTAAATAAAGACGCGCAAATAAGCAAAAAAGTCGAGAAAAAAAATATGCCTGTGATTCAATCTATTTTTCATAAAACTTTTAATTTTTTTTTATATTTTTAGATTATTTTTATATACTAATACCAAAAATAAAATTTTAAAAATAATAAAAATATTATTTTAATATATTTATATATAAAAAATACTTTAAAAATAATATCTACCCCACTTTACACCTAAAATGAAAGCATCATGATCGGAATAATGTGATGAAGATAAAGGGCATTTGACACCTTTTTTATTTTATTTTATTTTATGGATCAGACTGAATAACCCTTTGCAATGACACTCAAAAATATTAAAATAAAATAACACGCAATAATAGGATAATCAAACTTATGTGATTCATCTAAAATAAACCTAATTAATCTTTAATGGAGGAGTGACATACATAGCAGACATTGATAATGATAGCATAAAATAGGAGTTGATTTTAAAATTAATCCTTATTGTTTTGCCAAATGATTTAAATAATTCCTCTAGCTTTAAAAATAATTAATTGGACCTTGTATTTTTAAATCTATTTATAACCTGATCCTCTTGACCTGTTCTGTTTTATTTTTCAATTTTTCTTTTGTGTTTTAAAATTAAAGAAAGGAATAAAACAAACGGGAGAGCGAAAATGAATACAAAAGAGGATATTTAAAAATATATTAAATTAAATATGGTCAATACCAGTTAAATGATTAATAAATTATTTTTAAAATAAAAGAAATTATTTAATTCATTTTACAAAACCAGAGAAAGTAATTTATAATTTATTCCAAATATAGATGGCTAATTTAGGTACAGGGGTACCCTCATCTTGACTGTCGTAATCTCTTAAATAAAAAATAAAACCCAGACGGAGAAAAAAATTATACTATATAGCATAACTTAAAAAGTTTTAGATTGGTTGGCCATCACATACAACAAAAGCACCCCCCTCCTCCGAAAAATCACACCCCCCATGGAAGACAAAGAGAAGAAGAAACACCATAAGAAGCAGAAACACCAACACCCAAATGATCAAACCACCAAACCATCATCAGATTTTTCTTTCAAACCTAGCTCAGAAGTGAAGGGTCTTCGTTTTGGAGGCCAGTTCATTGTAAAATCTTTCACAATCCGGCGAGCAAGGCCACTCGAGCTTCTAAAAGTCCTCTCGTATCCACCAACAAATAAGAACAGCGACAACAATAAGACCCCTTTCCCTTCAACAACAGCTTTTCTGCCTACAAACTTCACCATCTTAGCACACCATGCTTGGCATACCTTAACACTTGGTCTTGGTACCAAGAAATCCAAAGTACTGTTATTTGTCTTCGAATCCGAGTCCATGAGGTTGGCTGTCGACAGAATATGGCCGCCAGAGATACCACTTGGAGAAGTAAACAAGAAACTTATCAGAGGCCTGAATGGTTGTGAAATGGCAAGATTTAAGTTCAGAAAAGGATGCATTACTTTTTATGTCTATGCAGTGAGGCGTGTAGGAAACATGGGATTCTCTTGTGCAGATGATTTAAAGATTATATTACAGTCCGTGGTTGCACTCAATGATTTCTTGGATCACACTGCTATGCTTGCCATGCCTCACCAAAGAAGCATCAACTATGCATCACCCCAGGTCGCCATGGCTCACTAGGCATGCTTATTTTTGCCCTTCTTTTTCTCGTTTTAGGCCCTTTCTTTTGTTGATTTTAGTACTTATTATCCTTAATGACGAGGGAATTGGTTTATTTGTGGGGGATCTTGCTTATGTTTATTTTTATTTTTCCTTTTCTTCTAATTAACAAAAGGACTTTATTTTAGTCTAATAAATAAATAAATAAATCGGAGTTTATTTCGTGCTGAATTCAATGTCTTCCATTTGCAAGTTTATTCACCAGTTTGACATGCAGTGGCGCAGTTAACTGGCAATTCCGAAAGGGAGGTAGCGACATTACAAATGGGAGTAATGCTGTTATATTCTTGTGATCTTATCTTGAAGGAATATTTGTGTACAAAATCATTATTTATTCATTTCCTTCTACCATTTCTGTTGTCTTTCATAAATTTATGGTAACAATATAGTCAAGAAAATTATTGTCGAAGAATATTCTTTGCAGGCAATAGTGCTGCAGTGTTCTAGTTTTTTCTTGAGTGCTTCTTTGCAAGTGTTTGGTGATAAACATTAGTGACAATTACAAGAAAACTGTGAGTAAATAAATAAAAACAGCAACCAACTTCTTACCAACATAACAAAAGAATGATCAATGTTACGTTCAGCTTTTAATTATCTTCTTGATCCTTATCATATCTTTTCTCGGGGGAAATTTTTATTATTTGTCCCACAGAAACTGCACTGAGCCGCGGATTACAGATGAATCATGCCAATCCATAGCTATACATGTAATTGTCATCAGCATCGCAGCAGCGTGGCAGCCTCAGTCAATCCAAAATTTCCCCTCTCCAAAGACTCAACAGTCTTTTCTTGTAAATTGTGTTCAAGATCAATTTGTAAGAACTTAGATCCAACCCGAGAACCCAAATGTCGAAGTGATACTTGCAGTCCTTCAATTGTTCTTGAAGTTAGAACTTACTGTTCCAGTGCCAATATTTAACTACCTTCACATTTTGTCATTTTACCATAATGTCAAAATTTTCTTGAAATCCAAAAGGCTCTTCTACGAGCATTGCATAACAAGCACTAACAAAAGGCTAATACACATGGTGACCGAAGAGTTTGTTGTTTTATGGGTGTGATGATAAGGATACGGAGATGATATATTTGGGTCAAGAAAAAAAAAAAAGCCATGGGGCATGATAGAAAGAGAGAGAGCAGGTCAAGGGCCAACCTCTCCACCTCTACCAAAGCTTTATGGTCTACAAAAGTAGCGGAAGAAAAGAAAATCCTCTTCCTTTTTCACATTCCTTCTTATGGCTTTAATCATGCCATGGGAAGGCCCACCTCCAACCCATCCCTTTTCACATGAAGCATGGAAGTCTCATTCCTTCTGCTCCTGAATATACAACAATAATACACCATTGCTAATCTATGCACAGTTTAATTCCATGTAGACAAGCGTGGCATGAGTACTGCACAGAGGAGTGTATTGGACTCAAGTACTCTCTCTGCTGTTTGATCACAGGTATATCATTGGCTGTCACATGGTATCTGTCGAAACTACAGTAATTAAAATGTCCTTCCAATTAGTTTCTATGAAACTAAAGAACCCAAAAAGAAAAGAATCAGATTTAAATAGTGTACTGGTGAATCGATGTGTATATATTCAAAGGTTTCCAGTGTACTTATGTCGGGGATGGGATGGGGTGGCATCTTTATGTTGTCTTTCTTCTTTCTTGAAGATAAAAGCAACTTGCAAAAGCAGGCGATACCTGAAAACACACTATGATACTTGCCTCCTAGGAGATGCTAAATGCTTGGTTTTTCACTTTTTCTTTTTCTTAATCCGAGGAATACCACCATCTCAGATGTGTTTACAGCAACACTTGCAAATGTTTCATTACGGTTGGCTTTCCAAAGGGATCTTAATATACAAGCCTTCAAACAGTTTGAAGAAGTGATTCGCAAGTTTGCTAGACAATTAAACCACCGACATGTCTTCAGTCCAACAACAAACACTAGGATCTTTTGTGCCTAGGATCAATTATAGGGCTTGACTTCCATCTAAATAAAATGCATGAATTGAAAAGGTTCTCCAGAATTGACATTGCACTAAATTTGACAAAACTGCACCAAAACATGATTTAATTCCAGACATTTTGACTTACGCTTCACTCTCCTCAAACATTGTGCCCGAGTTCTCGAGAAAATGTGCTGAGAAGTTGAAGATGGTTTCCGTGTTTCGAGCAAGTAAATAACATTATATTTAAAGTGCTTTCTGTCCTCCTGATAAAACTAGAGGTTATTGAGTTAAGGTAAACATAATTTCAAAATTAATACAAAGATTTCAATAGTCTAGTAAAATAAAATAAAAAATAATCTAATAACATTTCAAAAAACTTGTCGATTTTTTATGTAAAATGGAGAAAAGTGGAAAGAAAATTGTTTCAAAATAATCGAAAGACCTATATTTATAACGTTGAGTGATTAATAATTGATTTTTTTATTCAAAAAATGTAACGAATACTTAAAATATATATATATAAAAAAATTTTGAACAAAAAAAATAAAAAACTCAATTTTAAAACTAGATATTCGATTAAAAACGTAACTGAGTGTTCTAAGATTTTAACCAAGCATTCATTGAAATTTGCTTATTTAACGAACGAATTGATGTTTTAAAATATAATTTTGAAAAAAAAAATTCTTAAACTTTTATTCTTTATATCATGATTCTCAAATTTGTAAATTATTTTGATGATTTAACACTTGAATTTATTTTTTCTTATACCTTGAATTCAACAAAGTGTTCATTTCATTTTTTACATGCTTGCTAAATTGTTGAAACTGAGTTGATTTCCAACACTATCATCTCATTTTTTTGAATTTGAATAGCGGTTGAATGTTTTTTTTCCATTTTTTAAAAATATATTAATTCATGGGTATATGGTTAGCATTGAGCCTTACCCTATGAAGAAAGAAATTTATTCTCCATGTAAAAAACCAATAAGATGTTAGAAAAACCATATGATTTGATTGGCAGAGCTATTCAGCGGCAAAAGATAAAGAAGTTTTGGGCCAGTTTCGAAGCGAAAAAACACAAAAACGCCCACCGTGGGGCTCGAACCCACGACCACAAGGTTAAGAGCCTTGCGCTCTACCAACTGAGCTAGACGGGCTTGCTGTTAAGATGGTACTAATCATGAATAAATACTACATGCAAGTAAAAAAAACCAAAATATATCTGTCTAAGTAGGAGGGGCTTAAGAGAGAAGCAAGAAACAAAATAACGTAAAACAGAATGGGATTTCTATGGACGATTGCAGAACTCTTGGTAGCCTTAGTTTTCATTATAGCTTCGTTCTTGCTTACTGCAGTCGTATCTGAAGCTTATAGAAGAAGACACAACAACACGTACCTTCTCTTCTCTTCTCTTCTCTTCTTTCAATTCCTTCCGTAATAATTTAAATGTCTTTTTAAAGATTCATATATAATCTGTGTTTATTTTTTCTTTAGGCATGTTGATGCTCCTGCTTTCTTCGAGGATCCGAATTCCTTGAAACAGGTAAAATCATGACGATGATGCTTCCTTTACTTTAAGATTTCGCCTAATTTAGGGAATTTTTTTAATTTTTAATATAGGAAGTAGTGAACTTGATAAAGCCGAATGTTATTAACCATATGCCCTTTCTTAGTGAAGCTACGGCATTTGAAGGCGTAAATATTCTACCTTTTCTGTGAATTTAATGATACAAATCGGTAATTGAGACCCGATACAGCTGTTTATCGAGAGCTTTTTTTTAGTGATTTTTCATTGTCTAGATTGGTTTTAACTTTAGAATTGTTCAGACAGGAAGCTTTTCTGGTTAGGTTACTCAAGAAAGATCAAAACATAACCTTTTGAATTGAATCGAATTATGGTTTTGGGTTCGCTCGGCTTTGATTTTTATTACTAACATTTCACTGAGAATCAGGTGTACTTGCAGAAAAATTGGTATTTTGAAGAGGAAGTGGTGTGATTATTATAATTAGATCAGTATTATATGATGGCAGCACATGTGCAGTGCTATTTAATGAAATATAGAGGAGGTTTTAAGTGAATCTTACATTTTTTTTTTTCTTAAAACAGGTTCCATGTCCCCATATCCATGATCCTGCCGAGAAATATATATCTTTGGTTATTCCTGCGTTTAATGAAGAGCATAGGCTTCCGGGAGCTCTTGATGAAACCATCAAGTAGGTTTAACCAAATTAATTGTAGTGTATTATAGTGGTGTTGCTTTTTAATTTTGGAGTTTGTATTGAGCAAGAAGAGGCTTGGAGTGTTGTAGCATTTTAGGTACATTGCATTTCCGTTTAAAAAAGAAAACTGTTTAAGCATTCTCATTGCCTGATATGCAAAATGCAATGAACAAAAATGACGTAGACTTAGACAAATACAATAATTAAATGAGAACACAGTGATAGGGAAACTCACTTGTAAATCATGGATCTGCTTGTGCAATATGCTCTCATTGGTCAGCAACTTACCATCCAAAAGAATGTTCAATTTTTTTTTTCTCAACCCATTTTTTGTGTGATCTTGTTTTGTTATGGTATATGAGAAAATAAGGATTGGAGATATGAGGAATACAGTTTCCTAGTAGTGATACCATAAAGTGATTAATTGGATCAATAACTATTTGCAATAAAACTAAGCTGTTGGGATTTTAATGTTGTCTGTGTTTTCACTTTGTAGTTATCTTCAAGAGCGCGCCGCAAAGGATAAGTCATTTACTTATGAGGTACCTTTTGCTCTTAAAATATGCTGGATCATTTTTTTTTCCACAGCTAGTGATGAATGATAGGTTATAATGTATCTCAAAATTTTAGGTGTACTAATTAAGCTAAAAACCTTTTGTTTAGCATGCTGTTCTATTTACAAATTGAGAGCTGTATAGTGATTGATGCTCTGCCGCTTGTGTTATTACTGTTATGAACTATCGAGGATGAGCTATGTTCCTAGCATTTTCTTCATCTTTACATTGTCTAAATAAATGAGTTTCTGAACAGGTGGTGATTGTTGATGATGGAAGTGCTGATGCGACAAAACGAGTAGCTTTTGACTTCGTAAAGAAATACACAGTGGATAATGTAAGGGTTATCCTTCTTGGTAGAAACCATGGCAAAGGAGAAGCTATTAGAAAAGCGAGTATAATCTAAGCTGTTCTTTGATGCAGTTATGTAATCTTTAATTCAGTTAGGTCCCATGTTTTCTCCCATGTTCACAACAACTCATTGAAGCTTTTTACCTATGTGAAAGCATTGTAAAACAGGGCATGCTTCATTCACGTGGTGAACTACTTCTAATGCTGGATGCCGATGGGGCAACCAAGGTTACTGACTTGGAGAAACTAGAAAATCAGGTTTGTGTTAGCTACGGCTAAGTCTAGTGGGTAAAAACATTGTAAATTTCTTTACTTCCTTTTTTTTTTATAAGAAAATAGCTATTGCAATAACTTCACTTCAGACCAGCTAATGCTTTGCCTATCAGATCCATGCAGTTGCTAGAAAGGAGTTCCGTTTAGGAGAGTCAACATCTAGCGATTCAAGTTTTAGAATATCTGATATCCCACTTGCTGCCTTTGGTTCCCGTGCTCACCTTGAGGAGAAGGCTTTGGCTACAGTTCAGTCTGATTGATTTTTCTCACTAATTCATTTTATTTTTCTTTAGCATCCTTATTTTATGTTGGCCTTTAGTTGATCTTCTTGCCTTCATTTCTCAGAGGAAATGGTACCGCAATTTTCTTATGAAAGGCTTTCATCTTGTGGTTCTCCTGACTGCTGGTTCTGGAATTCGTGACACACAGGTAAATTTCTGCAATATTTATACACATGCATGCGCCCAAGCACACACTCACTTATGGTTGTTGGTTTGACACTAGCATAGACTCTTTTTTAGAAACTTTAGTTAAAGCCTTGAAGCTCATGTACTGTAATGGGGTGAATATGCTTTCTTTTTGTTTTTTGTTTTTTTTCCATGATGCGACCTTTCATGCATTACAGTGTGGTTTTAAGATGTTTACTAGGGCCGCTGCCCGGAAGCTTTTCACAAACATCCGGTTGAAGAGGCAAGTATAAACAGTTCTAAAGATATTGATTGATTTTATCTTCTCTTCCTAGCTTGTAAAATTCGTTAGAAAAAACAAAGTATACTGATATTTGTATTTACACATGCTACTTGTTGCCCCTTACTCTATGAAAGTATCACCGGACACGGGTACCAAAAAAATCTAACAATTCCAATTTAACCCATACATTTAGCATGCTGTACAATGAGGCTACTGTCATAGCATCACCACTCAGGGGGCTGGCTGGGAGGGGGGGGCATCTATGGGCACATATTGCAAGTCATCTTTTTTATTGTTTTGTTTTGAGGGAGGGGGGAGGCTTGTGATAATATCACACCAATTCATGCTTAAACGGTGTCCTTTGAGCTGTTGATCCACTTCGGGTTAATTCTTAAACAAGGCACCTCGGAAGAGTTCAAAACAACATTGATTTTTCTTTTGATTGCTCCTTGTACAGTTTATGTTGTTTAGGCTCTGTTTTTTTATGTGGTATTGCCTGTGTTTTACTCCAATCATATATTTAAGTATTTGGTTAATCAACACATACTAAAGTTGTCCCAAACTCTCTTGAAACCTTGGTTAAGAAAAGCTACCATTTGTAGCTTTTTTAAAACTCACTTTTTTAAACCGTAACCGCAAAAGCTATCATAATACCAAACACACATTTTTTCTAGGCAAGTGCTTAATTTTAGCTAAACTTTTTTAAAAAAACTCATTAACATTCTTAAATGTAAGCCCTGCAAAACTTTTGTTTAGATCTTCAAACTTAAATTCATTTGATTGAAATAATTAATGAATCAA
>Ga0307517_10001643_pt1 | contig 36965 bp, 27 predicted proteins | sample 23_EM_MG_FD_194515 | JGI IMG/M metagenome (GOLD analysis project Ga0307517, IMG submission 194515) | Populus trichocarpa ectomycorrhiza microbial communities from riparian zone in the Pacific Northwest, United States - 23_EM | ecosystem: Host-associated > Plants > Roots > Unclassified | place...
GATTCATATATATATCTAACTCCATATCTCTTATTAATTTGCCAATATATAATATTTTATATAATGAAATGATTTACGATCGATCAGGGTAGTAATTAATATATAGAAAGAACTTAATACTCACACACACACTTCCATTTACGTCCGTACAACTGCACCTTTATATATAACATTGCATCAAGAAGAGCATGTGCATGGAATGAATATACAAAGCAAGAGAAACAAGCAAATTGGTATTTCCTCGTCAACCAAAAAAGATATGGAAAAGTCTTCACTACTCAAGCTGGCCTTTCAGTCCTCCTTTTCACCATTGCAGCTTGTTAGTTTCTCTCTCGAATCATACATTTGCTTCATACTTTCTTTACATTTCTCTTTTTTTTCAGAAAAAAGTTAGTATATTTTGAAATTAATTGTGAAAATATTGTGGTTGTCAGGTTCACATTTGGCAGCTGCAAGGTTTCATGTATACAATTTGAGATGCCATAAGGCTTCAGACTGTGTATAGGCGAAAAATGCCCTGTTTGTGCAGATTGCTAATGTTCGTCAGCCAATGGGTGTCAATGCAAGGGTTTATCCTCTTCGGAGAACACCATGCTTGCACCTTGATGAGCTCAAGCAGCAAACTCAAGGCATTGAGGGCGGGGACACAGTGGTTATGTTGGATGTAATAAACTACACATTCGTTCAATGAAGTCCTTGTTGTTGAGATCAGGATTTCAAGAGAATGATGATAATAAAGATGGACAGTGTTTCTTGAAGACAAAATTTTTATCTTGAATGATCATATATATATTTCGAAGTAATCAAGAAAATATTATTGCGACCTTGAGATCCATGAGTTCACCACAAATTAATTACCAGTCAAAAAATACTGAGGGTGCTAATTTTTCTTATTTATATTAATAAGTCTCGTTTCACCATCCAATTTAATTGGTCTAAGCAACCGTTTCATTAATGTTGCAAGGTTTGCTGTTGTTAATTGTTGCTGGTGCCGAAGCTTTAACCTTGGTTCAATGGTGTGAAATATATAACACAGAACAGTACCAATCTTTGAGCAAAGTTTGTCGTGCGCTAAAGTGTTCAAAGAAAGAGATAAAGTGATGATATTTTTGCACAATGAGAGATTTTCAACAGTGACTTGCAGCGAACTTATTTCCAAGTTAAGTTGTAGAGTTTTAATTTAATTTCCTAGTTAAGTATTTTGGTTTATATTTTTTTTTTCAAATTTGATTTTCTCAAAAAGAGAGAGTTGAGCACATGTATTCACTAGCTTGTCAACATAGCAAAAGGGAGCTTGGAAAAAATGGATTTCTAATTAATCATTAGTGGCACTGAAAAAACGCATAAGAATACAAACTATAAGGAGTTCTCTTAAGCAGCTTGGAAAAATGGATTCTCAATGATCAGTACTAGCTTGTTTTTCTTGCCAGGCATGCTGCAATTGAAAAATACATACGAACACAAACTGCATGGAATTTTTTCAAAATTCGACACAAGCCATCCAGAATTAAACTGGGTTATGGCATTTGAGCAGTGTTCTTTTTCTGCAGCCTACTTTGGATCCTTGGGAATAGTAAGTCATTCAGTTGTCTTTCAGCACTATATTCTGAGGTTGCCTGCAGAAACAACGGAGTTGAGAGAAAGAAGTATGTCATGGGTAAAGGAAGGCCAAATCTGAAGTGAACCAGAAAAAAATAGCAAGACTAGAAAACTAAATGCAGCTGATCAACAGGTATTGGCATCAGCAGAAACAATTGCTTACAGAAGCACATACCCTTGAATTGAACGCAAACCGCAATGTTTGGATTTGCGTTCCAGAACAAACTCTCAAATCAAATCCAAGAGAATCTACATCAATAATCGTTGCCTCCTGCAATATAATAAGAAAACTGATTATTTATAAAATGAAAGTAAGCAACAGAAAAATGGATTATTGTTTGATGGCAACAGCAAAATCAATTAGTGTTTGATGCTTCAGGTAATCTAAGTCCAGCGACACAAACCAAATATCAAAATCTAAAATATTTTCAAGAGCTTCGGAGTTGTCCGAGGTTTTCTTTTGTTTTTTTTTTAAAGAAAAAGAAAAAAGAGCATGAAAATTGCATGGTTATGTTTCACAATGGGTTGCCTAACTAAACATTCAGACAGGAGCAAGAAAGGCAATAGTTCAACAAACAATTATAAACTTCGAGTTGAAAGACAAAATTTTCACACGGTGTAGTTCAACATTTACTGATGAACTGAACTTATGTGTATTACCTCCACTTGGATACCCTTGCATCTCCAACAAAGAGATTTAAAGGCCTGCGTAATCTTTTCACCACCAGCTTTCAGACGAGATATGATTTTGGCTGCCGAAAGTGCAATCGCATCAGGTTGTCCTTTCCTAAAGTCTTCTACTTCAACTGTAGTCTTTACAGAACAAGAGAAGGAGAATTAGTTCCTTGTGACAACTTCTTTCTCATATGTTACCAATTTATGTCCACAAAAAAAATGAGAACATACTTGGTGTCCATGAGCTGAAATCAGCTGAATTTTAATCATCTCCAGCTTGTAAAATGAAGTTCCACTACTTGGAACCTCATCCTTTTCCAATTCCTCCCGCCACAATGAAATATCTTCAGATGATCCTGACTTATGTTCATGACCATTTATCACACCAGGTTCTTCTAGCTTGCCTTCCATGCTTTGCCCAACCTGATTTGTACCAGCATGATGAGACTGATTGCCAGACATATGTCTCTGGATGTCAGATTGCTCTTCCATGAAGGCGGGTCTAATAAGGCCCTGGATAGCTACACCAGCAGGAGGCTGCTCCATCCAGTCTATAGGATCATCTGAAGCAACCTACAACACCCAAATAAGAAATAACATAGAAATGTAAGAACTCAGCTAAGGCCGCAAATCATGGGAATTGCAAATCATGGGAATTCCATAATTTCATGATGATGACTAAAAAAAATACACTTTGCAAGTAAGAAAGAAACTATTGATGATCTTTACACCGATACAAAACAAAAGGAATTTACATATTCTTCCTAAGCGTGTATCAGGTCAAAAATTCACAAGGGACAAGCACCTGAGCCAGCTTTTTGGCAAAATACATTGGATGAGAAGAGCTCATAGTCTCTAATTTTGCCCAGTCTCCAAGTGCCTCATCATCATCATCTTCCTCATCATCATCGTCATCAAGAACAGCCACCAAATCCTACAAACAAGACAAAGAAATGTGTTGTGGAAAACAAAATTCAAACACTTCTACGTTTTAAAGCTAAAACCCAACAGCAAGAATGGACTGAAAAGAAAAGAGAAACCAAACCTCATCATAGTCGTCGTCATCCTCATTGGCCCCATCTTCAACATCACTATCTTCCTCTTCTATTTCCTCAACCCCAAAATCAATTTCTGATGTACCCAATGACTCCATCTCACTGAGCATTTCCGTGGCATCAAAACCTATAATGGCTTGCTGCATTTTGCATAAACCTCGTAAACTCAAGAAGTTCGCAAGAAAATAAGGGGCATTTGAATTCCCCCCTTCATTAAACATTGCAATGTGTCAACCCTTTTCTTTTCCCCTCTGATAAAAAATTTAGAATGCCAAAAGATATGTGAGAAAATGTCATTTTGTTTTCAAAATCCAAAGAGAAGGTTTTCTTCATAATCTGAACACCAACTTGGCACGTCAATGCAGTAAACGGACACAATATTGCTAATATCCACCACTTGTCAGTTACAAGGCCAAGCAATAAAAATAATATGCCACATTTTGTCACAAAAAAGTTTTCCTACATAATCTTAGCATCAACTTGAGATATTAAAGCAATTCACAGGATATCCGGCCAAAAAATACATTCCATACCACAAAATTATTTTCTGTAGTAAGTGTTTGCAAAATGTCTTCATCATTCTTCACTTGAAAGTATATATCTGCAACGTATTAGAAAAAATTAGCACTTCAATGTGCAACAACACTTCTGCACTTGGATTAAAGTTCGCGTGCAAGACAATGTTGAATTTCACGGGCTTGACTTACTCCCATGTTCATCAGTCACATAAGGCAAGTCTGGCCAGATAATGTTCTCATGAATATCATCATTGATCACACCAGTCAACATTAATGTTGCTTTGCTTTTCGCCTGACATAACATACTACAGGCAACATTAGCTCTGCAAACTAGCATAAAATAACAATCAATATACATGAAGACTTGTGATATAGTGAAAGTCGTAACAGCTTGATTTTATGAGGACTGAATGCATTTCTCATCCGCTCTGGATTCGTAACAAATATATAATCCTTTGCAATAAAACCTATACATGATTTCTTTTTCTTTTTCTTTTTTATTCCTTTCCAACTCAATCTCCTAGTCTGCTTTTTCTTTAAGCAGGTGGTACTGATCTTAGAAATTAGCTTTATATGAAGGATAATTGCTTGATGTAAGATGTAATATAAAAATGTTCAGAAGGCAATCAAGGGGGTAACTTTCCCCAGTTAATCTCTTATAATTATTAGGCCAGTATCAAACTAACCTTCTTAGATGGGCGATATTGAAAAGTTCATTTCAGCATGGTCTAGTTATCAGCATTATCACCATTGCTTAAGCATCAATCATGAGACCATAAAATTTGCAGATTTTCAATTTTGAACTCAATATGCAACCATCATTTATATAGATCATAAATTCTCAACAAAGAGCTCTATCTTGATGGTTTGGATGTTGTTCATATGTGAAGGGTCATACACTCAAGTGATATTGTTATTTTCCGTAGTGCTGACATGGGGTTAGACTTGTGTCACCAAAAAAATGAACTAGGAGCAGCAGAAGTCATTCTACATCGAAGTGATGGCTAGAAAATGTAAACTGATACCTCAACAATAGTCCTACATGTTTCTTGAGGTGTAAGCATAGCATCACTACTTGTTTCTGATGTTGACTCTGCAATCCCCTCAGATGGATGGTATTGCAGTTTACCATTCTGCTTCGAAGAATCCAAGTTTGAATCTAAATTCTCTGCAGACGCTTGAATCTTACTCTTTAAATGACTGCTCCTTCTTAAGAAAGAAACGCCATTTAGTCTTCGAAATTTATTCCTGCATTGATATCAAAAACTACTTGTCCTTAATATCAGCTAGTGCTTATACAAGGTTTCAAAGAATTTGACGAAATAAAAACAAAAATATGAACCATATGCATGCAAAATTAAGAACAAAAATTGTCGCTCTTATGATAGAAAATGGTAATGGAGGATTTAGGAGCTCTGATCTTTTGTCAAAATAAGGCTATTTGAGCTTCCAAGTAAATTGGAAGGAAGTTGATTGTTTTATATAATTTCTAACAATGAAAATGTTGTGTTCCTTTTAACATCCTTCACCTTTCAAGTTTAAATACTATTACTTGCGAAATCACCTCTTCAACGCACACTTTCTGATATGTAACCAAACCATAATGCTGAGCAAATTGTATTATGATGTGTAGATGGAGAATGCCAGCTCAAATCAAGATTTGAGAAAAACAGGCTCCATGAGTTTGAGCACAGGATTGAGTGACACCAGGCCCAAATAAAATCTACTCAGTTTTGGAGCTGATCTCCATGATATATGAAGACCCTCGAATTCACGCCTTGATCAAAACCAACCCATCAGATCATACCATCTCTAACTACTCTATAAACTGTCCATCAGCCACTTCATGACCAGCATTTACTCCTGAATTCCACCAAAAGGATGACAATTCACACCTTCTCCCGCCATCTTAGACATATATAACCCCCATCAACACACACAAAGTTCAAGTTTTTCAAGCCATTTTTAACATAGAATCATTTACTCCCATCTCCCAAAGTTTTTTTCTTTTTCATACCATTACCCCTTCATTATAGCTTGTACATGATGGTAACATAAGCATCAAAAAATCCCACCTTTGATTTCCTTTCTTTATGCAGAGCCACATCCATGCTAAGCTTAACCAGTACAAGACCAGGTTCATCACTTACTTTTCTACCCCAAAACTCCCAATTTACTTCAAATTAAGAACCCAAGGAGGTGGAAAAGAAAAAGGTGCATTTCCACTGATCCTAAAAACCCACTTTTATTTTTCTTGACACGCAGTAAAAATTTAGACTTTAAACAGTATCCAGCACAATAAAACATAGAATCAATAACAAAAATACTTCAACACAGTACAATGGCAGGCCTTAGAGTAATTTATTCAGCAAAATCCCCACATTACAAGCTCTAAAGAAACAGAAAGAACAAAAAGGAAATCTAAACCGATTGTCATATCAATAATCAGAGATTACTATCAAAATCCTTGCTCCAATAGTAAAAATGAAACCAAAACAAAGAATGAAGCTATTACAGAATGCAAGTGATAATGATAGTACAACTGGATAACACACACTCTATAATGGAATCTCTGATCTATGACATGTTGCTAAGATATTCGCATTTTAAGCTCTTACTTGAAAACAAATGAAAGCTCGTGAAAATTTGATATTTAGTTACCAAAGAATGACAGAGCTGCTGCGGGGCAAGGAGGAGCAGAAGTTTGCAGCAGGAGTGGTGGAGGCGGGGAATCGGACGGCTGTGGTGGTTTCAATCATCATTGCCATGGCCATCATCACTTCTTTCTTCTGTTTGCTTACTGTTTTTTTTTAAGGCTAGGGAGCTTAGCTTGGAAATATCCGTGTAAGGAAGAGGAAGCTGCTTTTGAGGATGACTGGATTAGGATTGTAGGTTGGGATTCTGTGCAAATGCTCATATACTTGCATCTCCTCCTATTGGACACGTGGTGCATCACCTTTGGTTTTGTACTGAGTTACTAAACGTGGCCTGTTCCAATGCTCGGCTTATATGTTTCCCATATTAATTTGAATTAATTAAAATTATATTGTTTGAAAAAGAAAAAAAGATTCAAGTTATTTAAGTCATATTAAATTTATTTTTATTTTTATTTTTATTTTTATTTTAACCTAATTTAATTCAAATTCAAAATTTAATCCATAATAATTTTATATATTTCAACAACTCTTATTATATTAATTAATTTCATTTATTATGGTTAATTTTCGAGTTAGTTTTGACTTACTAAAATTAAATTCTTCAAATCACATTTTAAATAAATCATTTATAATTATTCTATTATATTCATAAAAAAACTATATTTTTTACATTTTTTATGATTTGAATCTTATATGATAAAGTAAACTCATTTATTAAGTTAATTTTTAAAAAACAATAAATTTACTTATCATTTAATCAAATATATAAATAATTCATATTAGGAGTTAGGACCATAAAATTAGGGCTAATAAAATCCAGTTTATGTTATCAACATGGGAAATAATTTGTGTTGATCATATCAAATGAAGGCTTTCGCATCAAATCAGCACAAAGAGGAAGCTCTAGAGCTGGTTGTAGGGAATCCTTTATCTAGATGGAATGCACCGTTTTGTTGCGTGCAAATAAGGAAATATGAAATATCTATCCATTTGTCTATCTATCCATCTTGTGTTTGGCTGCTAGAAAGAAATAAAAAGCGAGAAATAAGAGGGAAAAGAAAAGAAAATCAACATAACAAGTTTTCCAGTCTGACACTCACACTCTCTCCATTACAGCTTCTCCTTCTTCAACTTCTGCCCGGTAACTTCCTCTCTCTCTGATTTTAATTCTTTTTGTTTGCTGAGAAAGTCTAAAATTTGAAAACAAACAAACACATTACATTTGTAACTGTGCTCATGGGTTTGTTTCATATAGTTAGTGTTAGAAATTTCAGAACTTTACTACATAAACCTTAACTAGAACAAAAATGGTATCTGGGTCTGGAAGAACTAGTTGTGTTATGAGCTAATCAGTTCATTTTTTTGTGTTTAAAGCAGGATGCTTTGTTTAAGATATTCGTTGCCACTAATTCCAAATAGATTTCAGTCCTTTGATACTACCAGGAATACCAAAAGCTGTGTTGTGGTAAAGCTTTTTTTTTCTTGTTTGAACTGAATTGTTTACGATGGGAAATGGTGTTTTTGTGTTATTTAGTAATTATTTGGATTTGTTGATGAATTTTATAGGTTTGTGCTGCTAAAGGTCCACGACCAAGATATCCGCGAGTTTGGAAAACAAAAAGGAGAATTGGGACTATCTCAAAATCAGCAAAGCTTGTTGATTGTGTAGGTTTTTTTTTCTTGTTTTTTGGTACTCCTTGTGTTTGATTTGGGACAAATTGTCTTTTTGTTGGACAAGGATTTGGAATTTCAGGCATTGTTTTCAAGGTTGAGAAACATGTTAGAATGTAGTTTTGAAGCACTAAGGAATTAGTGGAATGGGACTATGTTTTGCAATATTGAGATGCCAATTGATTTTGGGTTGTGGTTATGTAGATAAAGGGATTGTCTAATGTCAAGGAGGAAGTGTACGGGGCTCTTGATTCCTTTGTTGCTTGGGAATTGGAGTTCCCACTAATTGCAGTTAAGAAAGCATTAAGAGCTCTGGAGGAGCAACAAGAATGGAAGAGGATAATTCAGGTATTGCCGTATTGGGGACCAATTTTTTCTTTCTTTTTGTTCACATTTCCTTCTGTGGCTATCTATGGGAATGGGTGTCTTGGTTTATCGGCTAAAGAAAATATTGGATTGTAGGTCACCAAGTGGATGTTAAGCAAAGGGCAAGGAAGGACAATGGGAACTTATTTCACATTAATGAATGCTTTAGCTGAGGATGGAAGACTTGATGAAGTTGAAGAGCTTTGGACAAAATTATTTTCACAGTACTTGGAAGGCACGCCTCGAATGATGTTTGATAAAATGATTTCTATATATTACAAAAGGGACATGCATGACCAGATATTTGAGGTATTGTTGCATGCCATCTTCCTTTTTCCTGCAACTTTTAGTTTTTTTTGTAGAATTAATGACTAGGTTTTATAGAGCAGAAAGTCTCTATGTGTCGTGTTCTGTTACAGTGAAGACATGGAAGTTGATTTTATGACACCCCACAGACATCGTATGTATTGTGTATAGTGATATCTATCAATTAATCAGATCATAAATCTATTCATAACACCAGGATTCGGTGATGTACTCTCACTGAGCAGTAGCCCAAAGATTCTACAGGTTGACTAGGATCAAGTCTTATAATCCGGTCCTATCTCATTCTATCTAATCCAGTTATGTTATAGTAGTGATGCCACAGTTTTAGAGATAAACTGAACTATTGCAATACAAGCATTTTGACTTCTCATGGTTGAATTAAGTTGCTTGCCAGTGTCTGTGGATATATTCTTGTATCCCATAGGTTTCAACCTGATGATTGGATGGTTTTGGTAACTACAAGGGAATAGTGTGTCAGTTAGCCACATTATGCCAGATTCTATGCTAATGACTAGTACAATCCTCTCTTGTGAGGCACATGATTAGCAGTAACTTTTCAGATTAATATTTGAATTAATCCCTCCATTTATGTTTTGTTCTCCTTATTGTTTCAATTAGAAAATTTCAATCAACATGATCTTTTAATGACCCTGAATATGATGCGGATGATGGATATCCTTGTCTTGCTTTTGGAAACAATGTTATATGGCACTAACCAGATAGTAGTTCATATTGGAATACCTGAATTACTTTGGTATATTAATTTGATCTCTCATTCTTGCAGATATTTGCTGATATGGAGGAGCTAGGTCTCCGCCCAAGTGTTTCAATTGTCAACATGGTGGGAAATGTCTTCCAGAGATTGGGTATGATGGACAAGTATGAAAAATTAAAGAAAAAATATCCACCACCGAAATGGATTTACCGATACATCAAAGGGAAGCGTGTCAGGGTTCGAGCAAAGAATGACAATGAAGCTGGTGATGTTAACAGTGTTGCAAGTGGGGATGAGGAGGCTTCCCATGATGATGAATTAGATGGCATTAATGATGTTGCAAGTGGGGATGAGGAGGCTTCCCATGACAATAAATTGGATGCCATCAATGATGTTGCAAGTGAGGATGAGGAGGCTTTCCATGATGAGAGTGAAGTAGGCATTCGCATAGATGCGAATGAAGTCGGCGTGGAAACCAATTTAAGTTCCAATGATTTTAGTGTTGAAGCTAACAGTTCTCTCTCTGAGTGTCAAAATCAGGATCGATTGCATTGGGAGCATAATCAACCTTCAGGTGTCAGCAATTCCAGTTAGATTCATTTGAACAACTGACAGTCGCGATACTGAAAGAACAGACGGTAGTGCTGCTCAAAGACTTCAGGGCCATAATCCAAGAAACATGTCCAAGCCCATCAGATAACCCGTTCCTGGATGGTTGCAATTCAAGGTCCTGGCATATGCCATTGCCAGTGTGTTTCTTGTATGGATCAATCAGAATGGCTAGTGTGCAAGTTACTCTTCTGGAACCGAAGTTACTCCGGGAACGTGGAAGAGAGAAAGGGTAGTGATAGAGAAAGATGAAATGATTCTACACATCAAAATATGGAAGCATCTTCAAAATAGAATGGATTCCCTGTATTCTAGTTGCATAACAGTTCGTGAAAATGCAAAGAATATTGATATTCACTTGCCCCTTTCTCATTTTTTCTTTTCATTGTCTTGTTGCCATCAAAGGGCACTCTGCAAGTCATTTAGTGACTAATACAACCACCTAACTCCTTTCAATAAGACCAACTAAAAGGGTAAATTTCAAGAATTTGTGCTTGAGAAGCAACCGATAAAATCTTTAAACTTCAAAGACCAGTGTGTTTAATTAGTATTCCGAGATAAAAATGACAAATACATATAAAACATGTTTAATTAAAAAACACATCTCTAGAGTATTTATAAAATTATTACTTCTATTTTCAAAACAAAAATTACGTAAAAACATGTTCCTTCAGAAATCATTGTTTGTCTTTTTTTTTTCTTCCAAGAGAGCAACTACCCTTCGATCCTAAGCATATTTTCTATCCATCTTGAGATAGTAACTAAAAGATAAGTAGGGTTAAGATTTGCATGCCCAAGAGAGGGAGAACACTGATATTCCCAAAGTGGAGTTGAGCAACCAGCTAGAAATTACCACCTCTAATTGTCACATACAATGACATCCTCGGCCCAGATATTGTTTTTCCATACAAGCACAAAATATGATCACCGAAGAAACAAAAAACTTAAATGGGCTAAAATCAGTCTGTAACTCAGTGTGTGGTATCAAAAATATGGAAGCATTCTGTCGCCAGGCTAGAAGGTAGACAGATACCATCACTACCGTAGTTGCTCAAGTTATTCCACGATATAATTTATAAGAGAAAAAAAATGGTTAATTTTATTCATTGACAATCAGAACAACATATTTCATTCCTCATCTGAACCTGAACCTTCTGAGCTCGAGTCTTTTTTATGCACTTTGCCATTGGCAGCAGGGCCCTTCTTCTTCGTATCCTTTTTGTCTTCCTCATCTTCACTGTACTCACTCTCGTAATCATCATCGTATTCTTCTTCATCCTCCTCTTCCTCTTCAATTCCATCCTCCGCATTGGGTCCCTCTTCAGTTACCAAACCACCCCGAGACCCAGCCCGTGTTCGTTTCAGAATTTTAACCTTCAAATTCGTCTTCATGTCACAGCCAATCCAAGAGTCGCACAAGCAGTAACATGTCAAATTGTAGTTCCCCTCTGCTGGGGCAGGGAACTTGCCCATCACTAACCTAGAGCCGCTCCGCACCTTCTGAACTGCTTCTCTAACTGCTGCACTAGTCTCTTTAACACTAGCTCCTGAACCCTCCATTGTATCTTCAATTGCCTTGGAAGCAGCAATTATAGCTGAAGCTTCATCCATAAAATTTACCTTCTGGGAAAACCAAACATTATTTGAGACGGGGTCAGCAAGCAGAAACCAGAAATTTTCTTCCTTGTGAAATGGGAAGTTGGGTGCATGGGGAAGTGCACCCACTAGACCATTAGCACGTTTGAGTGTTATCCAAGCTTGTATGGTAACAATGTCACCCTCTTGTATGCCCTCTTCACCTTCAGTCTCACATCTAACCTCGACTGTTACAGAAGGCATCATTCCCAATACCATCTCAACATCTTTTACTTGATCAGAGGAAAATCCAGCTACTTGCTCAAGCAACTCTGCACGTTCTTGGAGAGTCATGTCACGGAAATCCTCAAATGTTCTCACCTTCTGCAATCAGAAAGCAAAACTCATGAACAAGAAGAAAACAGGAGACCAAACTAAAGAAAATAAAAGATTATTGTCAATTTGAAGGGAGAAAATTCTTCATCTGGACCAGAGAGAAATGATATTTGTCTAGGAACCAAAAAATGATGTCAGTGTATCAAGCATATATTTGTTATTAAACCACACAGGCAGAAATAGATAAGTATGAAGGACTAATGCTTCATAGGCTGTATACTAATTTAGTTTCTGAACTCATGGGCAGCAAGAAAATGAAGTGTTCACATTCACAGCTCGCAAAAGGCTCATTGAATTATTGTATTCCAAATATGACATATAATTTTTCCACCTACCTTGCGTGCTATCTTCTTGATAACAGACTCACTAAAATGAGGCAGCTGCAAAAAGGGTGCACCTTCAGTGGATCCACCTGTTGCCTTCCTCGCAGTGAGAGGAACAGCCTGTATCACAGTTAACCAATGAATCATGTCAATCATCAATTATCAGTAGAATAGAAGAAAGCATTTGAATCATCCAGCACAGGTTACCATCATATGGCAGTGGTTAGCAAATATGGGAACCGGAGAATACAAACTATTCATGATTCCTTGCAAATATGTATACAGCAGAGCGAAAAAGCAATCAGGTTTTCAAATAGATGAGAGAAGACAGCCAAACAGGTTTCCCAAGTCAAGCGTAACTAGATTCCAAAACCTCACTACTTAAATCCTGAAATGAGCATAAAACAGAAGAAACACAATAGGGACAGCCAAATTGAAGATAGCAGGGACTAGTGCACTGACAATACAACTATCAAAATTTATGTATTACTGGAAACTGAAAAAATAATTATGCAACCATGTATGTTAAAATATTCAGAGAGGATGGAGAACATTTGCATCAAAAGAAGAATAGAGAATTTGAGGAAATCAACAATGCGTGATGAGAAATAGCAGGCTCTAGCACTGACAAGTTTTCATTTCTATGAATACCAGACATAAAAGAACTAAAATCACTGTTGTGGAAACCATTAAAGTCTAATAACTAGTGAAATGTAGATTATCGACTTTTTATCTGTGATATTTGTAAAACGTTTCTCTAGGCTTCAATTATCTATAATCATAACCAGTAAATAGGGTAAAATCAACACCTGAATAATGCATTGAGAGAGCTCAACAACCCCGGTTGCAGGTCTCAGCCATCCAAGTCCCTGAGAAGTGCGTGGTATGACTGCCATCTGAATAGAGAGAAAAGAATTAGTATTTCAGTAGGTAAAGAATTAGACTTTAGTAATTTACTTATTGAATGGCTTACAGCATGAAAAGAAACACTTATCGGTGGAAAATGACAGCAGAATGACACATAAGCTACTGCATTTGAAAAGGTAACAAAGAGTGAAAGAGAAGCAAATGACTCCACTTCATCTCTTCTACTTTGGCCAATGTAACTTCACAAGGTAATAACACCTTTCTTAGCAACTTGTCATTTCAGTAGGAGACAAATAAACATTACCAAGTAATATAAGTGATGTTAATATAATCATCCTTCAAGGAGTCATCCTTAAAGGACACCAGACCAGCATCCTTGGATATAATCACAGAAACTGTGTTTCTGATATTCCTCATCTACTTTTCACGTGAATTTCTCGTACAACTGTATCTAAGTAATTCAACAAAAAGGTAATCCCTCAGAAACACACATACAGTCGACTATCTATTTATTACTCTATATGACATTGAGAAGTGTGCTTATCTTCAACCGTGAAGCATGGAAGACAAATATCTTACTGGGAAACATTCATTACCTATAAAAAAAACAAGTACCAAAGAAGGCAGGCCCATTCAAGTTCCATTAGAGACAAACTTTCCAATGACAACTTCACAAATATGCCAAGATTGTGGTTCAAATGGTTTCCAAATTACAATGAAAGCTTTATTCTGCTTTGTGTGGAACCACTCGGCAGTCTGCACTTAATACCACTTCTTGCCTTGTGCAAAGCAAAGGTTTTGAGCTACGTAAGACATGCAAATGGTTTATGTATCACATTTATTAATGACCCAACAGAATAATCCTTCATTTTTCAGTTTCAAAATCAACTTGAAGAATGAACACAGAATGTAAGACCACCTTCATCAATTCTTCAAGAAGACGAGGTGCGAGTTCTAGAACGCGTCTGAAATCTCCCAACAAAGTTGGTGGCAAGTCTGCTGATTTGCGTGTTAACTGGGCCTGAATTAACAGCTCTGTCTGAACAGAAATGAAGATTAATAACTGTATTAACTTCATAAGAATTCAGTGCTAGGATTGCTCATTGTTGCACAATCTAACAATCAAGCTACCTTAACTAATGCAGGATGCTGCTTCCAAAACTTAGCCTGCTCTTGCTTGATGTTCTTGAGGTCCAGATTCAATTCACTCCTGACAGACATAAACAGCTTATGAAGAGGTTCATCATCAGTCCTGCGAACTGGAGATTCCATATATTCAGCAGCCTTAATGAAGACTTCCATTACTTTGCTGCATAGTCAAGTCATAACATGACATGATAAGCAACCATGATAACCAAAGATGTAGAGGTACAAAAGATCATATTAGGAAGGAAAAAGATGTGTGTCTGAAGATTTACAGATACAAGGGAATCAGAACTGGATTCTCCAAAATAAGGGGAAAAAAAAAAGGCAATAATTATGTATTTTGGCATGGTTATAATGAAAATAGCAAAATATTTACTGAAATTGTACTCTGCAATAAAAGTATTTATTATGCCCTTCACACCATCTTGAAGTCTGTGCCCAACATCTATTTCTACAGATAAGGGTAAAATGCATTGGATGCTCCAGAAAGAGGAGAAATTTCCCAAACATTTGACAAAAGCAACACTTGGACATCATAATCTAGCAGAGATTATGATTATTCTCTTATTTCTAGATAAAATAAATTTGAAAGTAACAACTGATTCTAGCACCTAGGATTCCAACTTCAGAGAAGGCATTAAATTGGTAAGCTGGGGCAACTTTGCGATACCAACTGTGCTTACATAGAATTGCTGGAGAAATGCCATACTAAGGCAATAACTTCTACTAAATACACTTTACACGGAATTGAACCACCACTAAATTGGCACCATGGTGGTAGGAATCAGTCCATTTTACTCCAATAAGGTCATGGTTTGGAAAACTATTTTCACAAGTAAAATTCAGAGAAAAAAAAAGTATATGTGCTCTTGCTTACAGAAGAAAAGTTGCTCATACAATTCCAAATAATTACTTAGTCTGTATTTAATAATTACCTTGGGGCCAAAGACGGTTTCATGAAGTAATAGTATGCAGAGAGAGTTTGGTGCATGACATAATTTCCAGTATATTTGGCCGACCTTGAAAGATATATTACAGCTATCACCAATGGCAAGAGTATACATATCCCAACAATCCAAAGTAGAAGTATTCCGCCAGATGCCCCATCAATATCAAGCAAAAATTGAGGAAGAGCTATGCCCATTTGGAAACCCTGGAAGAATTTTTTATGAACATTAGTTTCAAAAAATGAATTATTTCAAGAAAAACATTTTTAAGCAAATATGTGTTATTTCTTACAGACGCAGCAGAACATCACCTGTCTACCATCAGGATGACCATATTTCTCATAATTCTCACGCGATATTGGATCAGTCAAAGCTTGATAAGCTTTCGTAATGAACTCTACAAAATACTTGTTGGCCTCTGGAAAGGTAAAAGAAATGAGAAGAATACAGTTAGTAAACCCACGCTGCTCTTCAAAACCCGTCTTCCATGACAGTTCAAAGATAAAACAAATACAACCGAAAAATCTAAAACACCATCAACCTGGATCAGGATTTTTATCAGGATGGTACTGAATAGAGAGTCTCCTATAATTCTTCTTTATTTCCGAATCCAAAGCACCAGGCTCCAGTCCCAGAATAGCATACGGATCGAAAACTTGAATCTAATCAAAACAACCAAAAACAAAACCCCCATCAAATCCAACATACAAAACCCCAATATCACTAAAACCTCAACAAAAAACATATAACCAACACCTTCTCATTTCCAAACAATTACCTCACGACTCATATTCTTAATGTAATAAACCAAAAATATCATGACAGCCCAAACCAATATCAACGTCAAGTTACTATAGGTCGAAAAGTTCGAAATCTGCCAAAAAAACAAACAGCAATTACAACACAATAACCCTAAAATGAACAAAAAAACACAACTTTACTAACTCACTGACTGACTCACCCTTTTAAATATAGATTTCCGATACTTGCCAGACCGCACACACTCAGAGCAGTTACAGTGAATACTCTTACTCTTCTTCGAGGCGGCTCGGCATAGCTTCATAACTGTGTATGGCACTAAAGGTATTGCCATTATCGTTAAGATAAAAATCGGAAACAATGCACTGTTCTCTTCCGATGCCGCCATGATTGATTAATTAATTAATTAATTCCCTTCTTGTGAACCCTGAATTTACAGATATTCAGGTCATCAAAAATAATCAAATCAAAATTAATTAAAAAAATAAAGTTCTAATTAATCAAAATTGACTCAAATCTTAGAGGAATTGATGAGAAGGAGAGATTTTTTCTGGTACCGGAAAATCGGAGAGAAGGAGAGATCGGCGATCGGATTTGTCCGTGCGATCGGGGAGGTAGGGATTTTTTGGGTTTGGGTTTTTATGATTTTTGTGAGATCCGAGAAGAGACGTAACGGAAAGGTTTTTGGAGCGTGGTTTTACCATTTTATCCATCGAGAAATTTTAGTTTTGGGAGTAAGTTATAATTTAGTCCTTGTAGTTTAATGAAGTTGATTGATTGGTACTTGTAGTCTTAGGATTAAAATTGTCATAATTCAGTTCTTCTGGTAGTTTTATACTTTTTTATTTATTTAAAAAAATAATAATGAAAATAGTGTTAGGTAAAGGGGGATTTTTTCTATTAAAGAAAGTATTTTTTAAGAAAAAAATATTAAATTGAGGATGATCAAATCAAATAAAGAATTATTTTATTGTTTTTGAGAATAATTAAATAGTTTTGAGGAATATCTTGTGAAATTTTGCGGAAATTCACTCTTTCTATATTTTGCCTTTTTTCATGTTTTTTTCTATTTTTTCTCCAAATTCTCACATTCACAAAAATGCTCTTGCATTTTGAAATTAAATAAAATAATTCAAAAGTGAGCTCAATATTTGTTTTTGATAGCAAGGGTCAAATAGAAAGGTTTTCAAAAATTTAGGTTGGTATCGAGAAGTCCTTGAACTTGGGAACTGAAAATATATAAGTGAAAATGTAACTTATCCTTTGTAATTTACACATGGTGTCTTGGATGGTGAGTGGAGTGTTTCTGTTTTTGGTAATGAAGTTGGTGTTTTTTAATTACATTATTGATTGATTTGCATGTATTATACAGATTTTATTCAAAAAAGAATATATGCAAATATAACACCAAAGTTTAATATAAATATGAATCTAATTATTATAATACCAACTCAGGCATGATTTAGAGAAAGTTTGGTATTATGTATCTTTTGCTTTATGTCTACATATGAATAAAAAAATAATTGGTTAGGGAATGTGAAAATCAGTTAGTCAACATATTAACTATCATATTGAAAATTCGTCAATAAAATGGGTCAACTATTGACTTATCGTAATGTAATGGAATTCGAAACCTAATCTTAAAAATTTCTCCATCGGTGTACGGTGAATATTATTCTTAAGTTTGCACATGAATTGTATATCATCTACTTATTTCTCTCATGTTTTATTACGGATTGAATATTTAAAAAAAAAATTAAATATATAGGGTTCTTCAATATGTTTTTTTATATAAAAATTTTTCAATTATAAACCAAAATACTTGTACATATATTTAATTAAACAAATTAATGTTTGATCAATAAACAACTAAAATTAAGATATTTGATCCTGTAATACAAGATGTGTACTTAGTTGTATTTAGTAACTTTATTTCTTTAAATAATTTTTTTTGTTTAATCAAATAATTATCCGTGCCGATAAAAGTTTTAAAAAAGTTATTACTAAAAGCGAATTGAATAAAATTACAAAACTTAACTATTAAACAACTCAATATTGAATGATGAAATTAAAAAAAAACAAAACAAAATAAAATTTGAATCAAGTCAGGTTAACCCGCTAGCTCCATGACCAACCTGATTAAATATTTTGATATCGATGATAGTTAAGTAATCTTACCATGTATAAAAAATGGAAATCCCCATAAAACCCTCCACCAACGTGATTATATCAAAAAAAAAACTCATTGTGAAAATACCAAAACGCCTTTAATCACTAGTGAATGAGGTTTACTTTTTAAAAATAATTTAGTTATTTTATTGTGCATAAAAAGTTAAAAATACAAAGCTTTAAAAAAATGATTCTTAGGGTAATAAAGTTATTTTACTATGTATAAAAGATATGGGAAGATCGATTTACCCCAATCAATATGGTAATGACCAAAGGATCCCTATGAAAAGAACGAAATACCCTCAAGAACTAGGTATTGAGTTTGTTCTAAGAGTGGAAAAACAGGCAAAACATTATGAATTACTACAGTTTTTGACTACAATGCTTTAAATTTTCTTATAGTAGCCTATTTGGGTAAGCTTTGTTGTGGATTGGACCAAAAAAAATTTAAACATAAAAAAATATCAAAGTCATGAAAAATTTGTTGGCGGTGTTATTTAACCTGACCAAATAGGTAAACACATGAAAACTCATGACCCAACTTGTTGTTTTACTCGAGTTTTAAATTAAACTGTATGAGAGTTAACGTGAATTAATTGATTCACAAGTCTAAAGATAACCCAAATAATTAATAAAAATATGGGTTAATTTTTTAAAAAAATTTGATATGACAACTTCAACAACAAATTAAGGGACCGAAAACAAAAAATCAAGAAGTTTTTGTTTGAGATTGCAAATCATATCATGGACTCTACTGGTATTAATAACTTGGTTTTTTTAAAACAATTCTCTCTTTAATTGTTTGATAACAAAAATAGATAATCACAAAATTAAGCATCAATCTAATACCGGGACATTTAGTTGAGACTACAATAACACTATAGAAAACAAAACAAAAAAATAATCATGAATTCTAATTTAAAGTAAACTCAATATTGAAGGATTAAATTAAAAAATTAACTAGAAAAAAGGAGAAAAAAAATAAAAGTTTAACCTCAAATTCGTAAATCAAGTCAACCTAGGTAAACATGTCAAATTTATAAACCATTTAAAGTACTCTATAAAGTTTAATAACATGATTTCTTTTTCAAAACTATTTTTTTCACTATTTGATAAAAAATAGATGATAAAAAAGATTGAGTCAAATTAAAATAAAAAAGGTTACCTCGCTAAATCTGCAAACTAGAAATGAATATTTAGAAAAATAAAATCCTTTATATGTTATCCTTGATGGTGTAATTCAAAGGTTGATGAAATGGGTTCTTTACATAAATATTAAGAAAAAACTAAAAGAGATCAGACATTTTATATGCCATTTGTTACTTGATATCGGTAAACAAAATCGACTCTCAATTGATGTTTGATTTAGAAAAATTAAATGACAATTAAAATACTTAAAGTTATGGAACCAAATCTGAACATTGGACAAGTATAAAGCCACCTTTTTCTTGCAAATATTAGGGATTGGATTGCACGGGTATGAGAGAGATTCAACCCTTTTTTTCCTTTAATTTTTTTTTTCAATTTAATCGTTTCTCATTGATTTTTTTTATTATTATACTTGACATATTTTTGGGTTGCCTAGAAATGGGGATGATGTTGAGGAAGAATTTTGACATCCAATTGATACTTATTTTTATAAAATTTAATTTAATTTTATCAATATAAAATTATTAAAGCTTTAATGATTAATGTCGAAACTTAAAAACATCCTAAGGATTACAAAAAATGGGTGACACAACTTGATTGATGCATGCATTGCACATGCCGATGTATAGGGGAAAGCCACCACGCTTTGTCAACATGTGTGGCTTCCTCTAATGTCTGAGCACCGCTATCTTTTGTATCATATCATTTTATTTTTGTGTGAAATTTGATCATTATTTTTTTATTGCTATTTTTGGTTTATGATCCATTTTTAGAATTATTTTTTTTTAATTTTATTATTCAATATTTGGTTGATTAAGAATTGAACTTCATGATTTTTAAATGGGGTGGCCCCGTTCACACAACTCAGGGCACGAGTTTGAAATGTTAACTTAGGTTAACATCAATTTTTTTTAAGTCTTTTTTTCTTATAATTTTTTTTTAATTTTATCGTTCAATATTAAGTTTGTTAAAAATTAAGCTTCATGAATTTCTTTATTTTTCTTTCTATGAGATTATCCTAATTTCATGACTTAAGTTGCGAATTTAGCGTGTTAGTTTGAATTAATTCAGGTCTTTTTTTGAGTTGTTTTTTTTAAAAAACTACACCGAATCATTGTTTCAAGAAGTTACATATTTTTCAAATCTCTCATTTTTTTTCTCTAGAAAATCACATTTAAATACAATATATTTCTCTTAATATATCAAAGAAAGAATGATTCGGTGTGTTTTTTTTTTCTAGAGGATTTAAAAACTTTTAAAAGGGAAAAATATATAGGAGAAAAATCATGGGTTCAAGGATTTCAGAAACCTAGTTCTAATATCATATTTTCAATAAGAAAAAAAAATTGGATTGGTTTACAACGTAACACGGGAGATTAATTTACTGATAAAATATATTAAATGTAAAATGTTTAATTGGAACATATTTCTGGCAAGAACAAATACCCAATGATAAAAGAAAAGGTTAAGTTTGACCACAATATAAAATATTAGTAATTATATGTTAGCTTCTTAAAGAGACTAAAGTTTATTTTAACTAAAATCTAAAAAAAGTTGGATAAATTCATTTTTTTTCCTTCCTATAAAAATAAAAACTTTTTTTTTGAGATTCCCAATGTAATCTCAAAAACGTCGAAAGACAAAATCCTCAGTCAGCCAACAAACCACTTTTGCATATCTTTCCACCATGCCTTCACCACCAGAACCACCACAGCACCGCCACAACAACCACCACCTCTCTAACTTCCTCAACTCAACCACCAAAACCCTCTTTTCTCTTCTCTCTCCTCCCAACATCCTACCTTTAGCACCACCCCAACCCAAAATTTGCATATCTTTCCACCTCCCCAACGCCCCCCTCCCACTCACTCAATCAACTCTCTCTCTCTTTGAGTCAACTCAGCCTGACTCATTATCCCCTTCAAAATCATCATCAGCCTCTGTCAAGGACATATCTTCTGCTGAGTCTAATTCTGGGTTTCCATCAGCAGTCAGGATTGGAAGGCTTAATCCTAATGGAAATGGTGGCGGGCCTGCTTTTGTGGGGCAGGTCTTTAGCATGTGTGATCTTTCAGGGACTGGTCTCATGGCTGTTTCTACTCATTTTGATGTTCCCTTCATTTCCAAAAGGTCTCTCCTTTCTTCTCATTTCACACTGTTTTTGGACTGCTATCTCCTTTTTAGCTTAGCTGATTGAATTTTTTAAACTTGGTTTGCATTTTTTTTTTATCTTGGACTGGATAATTTGGATGAATTTGAACATGGGCACTTGAGAAGTTTCAGGCTTGAGTTGTTATAGTAATTTACCAAGCCGAGGAGTATAGTACTTGCATTAAAATTAGGTAGAATTGGACCTGGCTGGTGTAAATGAGGAATTTTTCGTTTTGTTTATGGTGGTCTAGTAGAACCCTGTCCATGCTAGCTTAGGTTAGAATAGCTGGTCCGAAGCCTGGATAAAGGAGGAGGGTTGTTGTAGGTTGACTGCCATTGAAACAACGTGACATTTCTATGGTATGGATCCTTTTCATATGAATGGTTCAAGAGGATTTGTATAGCTGATGCCTAACTACTTTGGGATTGAGGTTTGGTTGTTATTTTTTATAGTCTGGTAGTTTTCAGAAACATGGTTATCGAGAAATCAAATTGGATGTTGGATTCGGGGTTTTTAATGAAACGACCAGATTTTAGCTTGGTTTGTCAATTTTTTTTGTTAGTAAGTTGTAGAATGATAAATTGTTGATCAGATGATACGTGTGTTTGGTGTTAGCTTGGTGCTGGCTTTCGCACTTTCTTTCTTGAAATGAGGTCAGTTTTGCAAGATTCGGTTTGTGCTTCTATACGATATTTGATTGCTATTCTTTGCTTTTCAGGACACCCGAGTGGCTTAAGAAGATATTTGCAACGGTTACCAAGAGCGAGAGGAATGGTCCCGTGTTCCGTTTCTTCATGGATTTAGGCGATGCTGGTATGGTTGAAATTTGCTTTATAACCTCATATATCTTTTGGTGGTTTGGGAAGATTAAAAAAATTATTGCTGATTTTTTGGGAACAACCTTTTTTCCTGTGTGGAATTTAATAGAAATGAAAACCCAAGAATTCACCGTAACTATAGATTTTAATCTTTGTCAGAGCCATTAGTGCTTATATGAGCATAAGCTGCATGCAGTAATAAGGGCTTGTTTAATTTAATTCACAAAAAGCCTTCTTGTGTTGTGATTCAAGATACTTTTATGCATGTTATTGTCCTTCCTTTTGTTTCGTGGTCTTTGTAAATACTATCATTCAGTATGCTGATATTATTTTTGCCAGCGATAAGTAATTTGCATGCTGAATTGCTCTGTATTTCTAGTTGCATATGTTAAACGGCTGAATATTCCAAGTGGTGTGGTGGGTGCTTGTCGTCTTGACTTAGCATATGAACACTTCAAGGTATGCTACTCACTTAGTTAGATGGATAGTCTTTATGTTTTATTAGGTATTTAGCAAGTTGTAATATCACATTTGAAACAGTTTATATCTTTCCTTTCTTTTTTTATTCCTCTATAGATTCATGCAGTAATTCACACTATAGATTCATGCATGTTTTATTTTTGAAGTTTATCTTAGTCCACAATTTCTTCACTTGCTCTGAGGTGTTTCGTGATGTTATTACTTGCTATCCTTTTGCTGCAAACTTATTAACTTGTGATGCTCTGATTCTATAAGATTTTAAGTGTTACAGAAGTATATGGGTGCTGTTCAAGTGTAGATAGTCTAGCAACAGGTTAACTTGTGATGCTCTGCTTCTATAACATTTAAAGTGTTTCCTTTTCCCTGCTGTGAGTTGATTAAACATGCATGCGGGGTTTTAGTACTGCCTTTCACACGCAGCCAATCCAAATAGCTAGGATGTGGTTTCTACTGATTTATTTAGTTCTTTCCAAAAGGTTTTATGCAATTATTAGTTTTGTATTGCAAAACTTGTGCACACTTATTTTGCTACACAAATCCAAATTCCTTGATCCTATTCATATCTATAATTTCGTCTCATTGTCTGGACTATTACTGTAACATATTTTATTTTACTTTGTATTATGCAGGAGAAACCTCACTTGTTTCAGTTTGTTCCAAATGAGAAACAGGTACCATATTATCAGATCATGTGGTATTCACAAATTAGTAGCTGCTGTGATATATTCATAATCCTGTTTTTATCTGATGTATCCTCTCACAGGTCAAGGCAGCCAACCAACTTCTGAAGTCCATTCCACATGGTGATGGGAGCAGGAGGGTTGATGGAGTTCCTGTTTTCAGTGCTCAAAACTTAGATATTGCAATAGCTACCACAGACGGGATTAAGTGGTGTGTATTGATTCCCTTGTACAATCAAAGAATTATATATTGAAATCATGTATTACTTGAATTTGTTGGATCTTCTCTCCAAATGGAGATTGCATGGATGTGAATGTTGTGGTTAGTTTAATCTTTTTCCTCTTTTATTTTGGGATGTCAAGCTTTATTAGTTGCCTCCTCTGCATGTATCTGCAATTCTTGTTTGTCTTAATGTTCAATATAAAACAATAGGAGAATCATAATCACAGGATGCTTATCTTAGTTTTTCACAAATCACTGTCTCATCATTGCATTCTCATTTGTGTAAACTCGCTGTTTATTTTTCATACATCTGAAGGGATATTCAGGCTTTCACTTTCTGTTAATCAGGTATACTCCATACTTCTTTGATAAAAACATGCTGGATAACATTCTTGAGGAGTCTGTTGATCAGCATTTTCATGCTTTAATTCAAACCCGGCACATGCAACGCCGACGTGATGTGATTGATGATAATGTTGCCGCAGAAGTGATTGAAGAAATGGGGGACAGCCTATTGGAGCCACCAGAGGTACTAACTTTAGTCAAGTATCTGTGATGCTCTGTCTAGTCATAAAGCCAGTGAAACAACAGAGTCATGTGGAGAATTGAAAAATATCTGCTTTATGTGTGATTTGGGTTTCACATATGTGAGTATATGTTGTTTTTTTTTCCTTTTCCTTTTTCTTTTGACAGTTGTTTTGGTTGATAGGTTCAGGAAGTGCTAGATGAGATGGGGCATCCTGCAATACCTTTGAGTGTCATTTCGAAGGCTGCAGAAATTCAGCTTCTTTATGCTGTTGACAAAGTTCTTCTTGGTAATAGGTGGTTGAGAAAAGCCACTGGCATTCAGCCAAAATTTCCGTACTTGGTTGATTCATTTGAAAGAAGGTATTCCCATTCTTTTTATCCTTGTCTCATATGTGTTCTGCTTGCAGTGTATCATATCTTCATTTCCAACTCCTTGAACCCAAATATTTTCATGACAAATGAATTTGATGGAAATGGATTTATTAACCTTTGTGCCCCAGCCCTTGATCAGAAAAAGCTGCCTGCCCTATGACCCACAACCTATCAATTACACCTTGCTCAACAGAATTGTAAATTTGCAATGCCTGTATATGAAGTTGATTAGGTAACCTTGGTATTTCTTCTGTTGTGTTCCTTTGTGTGCACATGTGGATTCTTGCAGATCTCCATGATTCTGCTTTCTGACAGGCTTGATCTTAGGATCAAATATCATGTAGAAGCAGATTTTGGGTTTTGGGCACGTGTGAACGGGAACTTTTCATCTTTCACCATCTTTTAACTGGCATGATTTGTTGTGTACTGAAGATGAAATGTCCATTGTAAGAGTTATGTCTAGTGGATAAAACTTATTCGTGGGTGTGGAGATCAGTATGATTGATTTTAAAAGTGCAGTGGTGAATAATAGCCCATCAAATCTCTTGACCTGACTTTGTACCTAGTGTTCAGAATAAATTTATGCTGAGTGAATTGGAATTTACTCTTTGAACATTGAAGGGTTTCTGAATGCGGATGCAATTCTTGAAGTTAAACAACACACTGAAAGAAGAAAGAAAGAAATGAGTCATTGGAATTATGTTCTCTATATGAAATGGGACATACTAGTCTTTGTTTATTGCATGCTCCGAAGGAAGGTGTAAGGTGAACAGGCATGTTGTTGGTTTATGTGATCCAGAGTTTGGGAATTAATAATTACTTTTTTTTTTATCTGTTCTCTTTTATTCTCTGAAACTGAATTGGGGGTTCTTTTCTTGATTTGCTTTTCTGTGGAAATCCCAATGCTGAATTTAATATAGCCATAGCAACAACATGTTCACTTTGCTGCAGGAGTGCATCTTCTTTACGAAGAGCGTTAGAATCAACCAGCTGTCTTGCCAACAGTAAAATAGATGATAGCACTTCAGAACATAAATTAAAAGACAATGTTCAAACAGATCATGAACAGAGAAAAGATCTGCGGTTGCCATTTGGAGATTGGTTTAGTCATCCATGGTTGAAAAAACACAGCAAATCGGAACGGGAATCAGACACAAGGTGCCACATATGATGATCCATGCGATGCTAACACATGCATTTTTTATGGCCCTCTCACACTTGTCACGTTCTCCTCTTTTGCAGAAAGGAAGGCTTATCAAAGGATTGCTTAAAATGGAAGTCAGAGTCCAATCCTTTTCTTCCGAAGGTGACGATGGTTGGTGTCTCAACTGGAGATGCAGGACAATTGAGCAAATCTAGTTTGAAGAAGACTATGGAGGATCTGACAAAAGAGCTGGAGCAAACAGATGAGGCAAATGACAGTTTTATTAGCAATAGTAGTAGTGAGTTCAAAGTCAACGATAGGGATCCACTGTTTGTTGCAAATGTGGGCGATTACTATTCAGGCATGGCAAAGACAGGCATCTCTCGATGAGTCCGTGGAGAAAACAACTGAAGAGCCACCCAAAACCAAAAAAAAGGGTTCTTTGGCATGAGTTTTTTTTATTTTTTAACCGAAGTGAAAGATAGAGGTAAATTGTAAAGTTGATAGTGCACTGTTTAACAGGTCATATGTCGGCTAGCTTCTTATAGAGTCTATTATTACTGGTGCATCTTGTTTTGAAGTACTAATGTTGTAAAAAGTTAATTGTGTAATTTGATACCGCATCTGACAGTTGAGCTGATTTTGTCACGTGGCTTGAATTTTGAGACATCAATTACTTCTAGAACTGAGGTTTCTGTCTCTGATACGTGTGTTTGCTACTTTGGTAAAAACTTTAACCTGATAAGATTTGAAAAAAATTATTTTATAAAATGTATTTTTAATTGAAGTTAATTTGATATTTATATATATTTAGTTAAAATTATTGTTAAAATTAAGGTTGAATAAAAAATAATTTAATAAGTTTGATTAAAAAAATACTTTTCAAATTGAGGTATATATATATATATATGTTGATGGTTTTTAATTTAAATATCGTAAATTTAATTACTGCTATTACATCATGAAATAAATAATATTTATATCAAATATTTTTTATTGTTTCATTAAACTATCTACAATTTCATCACGTACGAAATCTATCCGACAAGAACTACGGTTTTCTTGGTTTTTTAAGCGCGCAACAACATCAGGTAAAATATTATCAAGAACAAAATTGGGATTGCGATCAAATTTTGTAAAAGCTACGTCATCAAGCGATCTCCTTCTAATTTTTTGAATAAAACACAATTAAAAATTAAAATTAAATTTTTTTTTTAACTGAATCGGACCCGGTTCGATGCATTTAACTTTGGACCGGATCCAATTCAGTCATAATAGTGGCCAGAACAGTGGAGAGTGACTCCACTGTTCACGTGAACGGTGGAGTTTCACTCTCCACTGCTATCAGCTGCTTTCCACGAACCTGTGGTTTAAATAAATTTTGTATGAATTCCACGTCAACAGTAAAATATGATTTAGTATTGCCGAACATTCAACAGCAAAAGCTGCCGCCTAAACAAATGGATTGTTGAGTTTCCGTTATTCCGTCATGTAATCTTAGTGTTAGTCAGAATTAGCAATGGATGAAAACGAAGTGATTGTCAGCCTCAGCCAAGTGTTTTGTCTGGCTTCAAGTTTGTGCCATTTGTGTTAGAAGCTGTAGAAGTTGAAGTAGCTGCAATGAGTTGAGAGAACAGGATTTCTGAGAAAGGTTCAAGCAAGATCTGAATTACTTGATCCATAGCAATCTTGCATTTGGTGAGCATATGGGATTGGACAAAGCTTATCTCATGGAGGAAGATGGGACAGAAATCTGAACATGAAATAGACCTGTGCTTAGCCCCCCCTCATTTGTGATTTGTGACCATGAGATAAGCTTATCCCAAGCTTATCAACTTGAGAATAAAAACAAGTTGATTAAATGAACCTAAACAAGCATTATCACGAAGATCTTTTACTTGTTATTCATCTGTGATTTGTGACCACCAGAAAGCTTCCATTCCATTTCTGGTAACAAGATTCATAATGGCATATGACAAGGAGTAGACAGAGACCAAGCCTAAGAATGCTGTTCACTACTTAAGAATGGAAAGTGAGGAGAATTATTGGATTTGATAGAACAAAACAAGCAAAAAAAGTGGTGGTAGGGGCTGGAAGTCGCTTATGGATCGATGTCTTTGCCTTTGGGACAACAATGCTATCTCTTCACATATCACTATCGAAACAGCCAGACCCATGAACACTGCTTTCACAAGCTTGCCAAACCCACCTCTCAAGACTCGTAAAAAAACATGTAATGCATTTCTTGCACGATCCCACAACGACAGTAGCTATCATTTCATTAAATCCTTGCATGATCCCACAACAACAGTAACTATCCTTTCATCAAATCCTATCTTATCTTCCAGGCTCCATAAAGACATAAAATTTATGTCTAAATATCTCATCTGACTGAAGAAGACAAGTAGGGAGGTTATTGGTCAGAAGTGTATGATCTTGTCTAGCGATGACATCATGTTGGCAAGCAAACTAAGATGTAGCAACTTTCCAAGTCAATTTGGACGGTTTGATGAGGGCTCCCTCAATTCAAATTGATGTACTTTCAGACAAGTTTAAAGTGAGGTAGTTTCCACAATTAAATGATGTAAACATGTTTGGTGAGTGCACATTAGTGTATGGGATGACACTAATCTATATTTTTTTAGTACCACAATCGCCTCGAAATGTTTTCAAGAAGGTGAAATTTCATCTTTATATTTCTAATTCTTCCAATTAGACACTTTCAAAAAGTTTATTTATGTTCTTTGGTTCTATCTCTTCTACCTTTGTTTTTATTTTTAAAAAACATCATACATTACCTCCATTCTTTTCGCTCTAGCTCATCATAAATATATTTATAGTTATTATACTTGATTTGGATTGACTTAACACAAAACTCAAATCACTTGTTGGAGAAGTTGAACAGATTAATCATTTAAAAAAAAATCAAAATATTAAGTTTTTTTTTATATAAAAAAAAGTCAAATTACATTCTAACTTGACTATCAGGTCTGATTTTTTTAATAGCTATCTTGGACGAGAAGATGGATCGATCAAATTTATGTTGAACCTAGACAAATTTAATAACAAAATATCTATATATTTAGCAAGAGAGAGAATGTTTTATATATATATATATATATATATGTATGTATGTATGTAGAAATCATTTTTTCTAGTAAACAAAAACCAATAAAGCAAGTGAAAAGACACCAAAGAAACTATCAATCAAAGATCCTAATTCCTTTAATCAAGAATTTTGGACCTCACCTCCTTAACAAAAGTGCATGGAATTGTTTGCATCATAGGAGATAGTGGTGGTCCCAAAATTACATGTATGATTTGTGAACCTCAGCCTCCTTTAAAAGTACCTAACTTTGCTAACCCCTTTAATGTTTTGGCATCATCAACAAAAGAATTCTATGCTAAGTATTCTACTAAACAGTCTACTACTTCCTTCTTTCACAATCATAGTTGTCAATTATAATATTCTAGTCATTTAAACAAAAAAAATTAAAAAAAAAGTTTTTTTTTTGTGTGCTTGGAGCTAAGTTATTAAATCTGATCCGAGACAAGATCCAAATCATGAATCAAAAGAATTAACAAAAAAAAATCAATTTAACAAAAAAAAATTAATGAATATTTTGATAAGTCAACTAGGTCAACCCAGGTTCTTTACTAGGTTAAACTAGATTAATTATTATTTTTATTTTTTATATATATCTCTAATTATTTTAGAACTCGAATTCATGAGATTAGTCTAAGTTTTAATATATATATATATATAATTGGTTTTAAATTTAGAAGTGTTCACATTTTGGTAGACAAAAGTTTCTGCTTGGCTTCTCAAATTTGTTTCCCTCCCCCTTAAAAAAAAGTAGGAGAAATAGTATATTTATGTACGAACTTCTCCCTTCTAGAAGCATATATTCTCCATTCCCTTTTCCTTCTAATGATATTCTCTTGTTTCTTATTCTTTTTCGAATAACAATGTTTTTTTTTAACCGTAAGTTGTTTTATAATCATTTGCTTTCTTTATTATTATTTATTTCTCTAATGTTATTTTGTGTTCACATTTAAAAGGAAGCCATGAGAAATGGATTTTTATAAATATATCAATTTGAGCAAATATTATAATATATGCTTAATTATTCATTAACTTTTAAGGTTTAAACCTCGGACAAGTTATAGAAAGAAGAATTCTCATGAATTTTTTAATCTTGACATGGATAATATGCCTTTGATATACCGAAGAGGGGATTTAATACTTCTACATAAAGTTTGAAAATATTCTTGATTGTAAGAAAACATTTCTGTCAAAAAACCATCTCAACCCAATAGCTTAAATTTTTAGGTGAGGTCCCAGGATATGATTTATATTATTCTCTAACACACCATTTCAAGTGAAAGCCTTTTGAACTTGAAATTTGCACAGACCCACATTACCTTGTGCTTAATTTTTATCAGGGGATAGTGAGATTCGAACTCGAGACCACTTGGTCATCAAGGCTCTGATACCATGTCAAAAAATCATCTCAACTCAATATCTTAAGCTTTTAGGTGAAATCCATGATATAATTTATATTATTCTCTAATAATTTTACCATTTTATTTCCACAGCAGGCCATATAAAATAGAATCCCATCGACTTTTTCACCATTTCATTTTCAATTTTTACCATTTCAAAAATAAAATCTACAGAAGTATGAGACAGATCAGCAAAAGATGAACATGTATTCTCTTCCATGAATACCCTACCCTAGTGTTCTAGCCACACCATATATCCCATTGACTTTTTGTTCATCCACATACGGGGACCCTTTGTTTTCTTCTCCCCGTCCATGAACAAAAAAAAAAAAACATTTAGAATAGATTTCAAGAAATTCCAAAGAAATCCGATCATGCAAAATCAATTCCAAGCACCTTGAAAGGAAGTAATTTGCCCCCGGCGGCCAACCAAGTCGAGGTGGGGTTTCACCGGCGAGCTTCTTGCCATTCAAGTCTAACCAAACCAAGCTGTTGCAATTTCCTATATTGTCGGTATCTCTCCACTTGAACTACTGTTCACTTGCTGCTCCAGATTCTTGAGGCTTTCAGGACAGTACGAAGAGATTAAATATAAAAAAACAAAGATCTTGCTTTAGATTTGATGTTTTTGTGTGAATATAACGTGTCAAGACAGAGATTAAAGAGAGAAATCATATTTTTGAAAGAAAGAAAGAAACGAGGTTTATGAGAAAGATTTTACAAATTTACATTTATTATATATACGATGATAAAAATATTTTATCTAATTTAATTTTTTCAATTAACAATGGAGAAAAACTATAATTTTTTAAATTTTAGATGAATAAAAAAAAATCAAAGTATATAAGGTTTTTTTATATAATTATCCCTACCTTTTATCTTCAAATAAATGAAAAATAATATGATTTATTAGATGAAAGAGAAAAATTAAAGTTATGTGGCCCATGGTCATTGGCACCTATATTTTCCAAGGAAAAAAAATAATCTCATACCCCCTTCCGTTGCAACCTAACTTAATTAATTGGGTGTTTATATCTCGTGGTTAAACCTATTTTCTTAAAGTGTTTTATACCTTAAAAATATTAAATTAATACTATTTTATCTATTTTTAAATAGTTTTAAAATACTGATATAATTTTTTTAAAATATAATATAAAAAATATCATTTTAATACATTTCTAATTAAAAATACTTTAAAAAACATTTATATTAAATTATCAAACATAAATAATAAAAAATATACAAATACTTTGGCAAAATTAGATTTGCTTTAGAAAAAATAAGGCAGCCCTAAGTACTTATGGACATATCATAGGACTCACTCCTTCCCTCAAGATTCGTTATGGACCATGCAATATCATTAATTTTGGCCTCTAGAAAGGGGTAATTCTTCTCTCAATACACATAACCCCGCTAGGGATTAGCCTAATTAATTACCCTTAATTATTTTCTTGAAAATATAATATTATTTTTCCTTTTTTTACTATGTTAATGGAGAACGAGTTCCAAATAGTTTTTTTAAAATGTTTAATTTAATTATTTGATATTTTAATTTATTAAAAAATAATATAAACAATAACTTGAAACTTTTAAGTTAAGTTGATCTTTTAATATTATATAAAAGCTTTAATAACTAAATAATCATGAATTTAAATATCAAAATAATTTTAATAAAGATATAAAACTAATATAAATTATATTTTAAAATCTCATTATTCATCTAAGAATATTCTATGAATAAAAAAATATTTTTCAACTTCAATCAAAACTTAACCTTTTTTTTTAAACAAAACTATGTAAAATGCTGACCAATTTACTCTAACCCTACCTCACAAAATCACCCACCGTTAAAAAAGCAAAGATTCCCACGTAAGGAAAGCATCAATCAATAAAAATAACAACGAACCAAATCATATATTTTTTAACGGCTCAAGATTCTTCACCAAAAGACAGGTATATAAGCTATGTCACATGAGAACATTTCTTTTTCCACACAAGTGTGTATTGCATGTCTCTTCGGTGGAGGATATGGAGCCCACACAATCAAGATGATCTCCATCCACGTAAATGTTGATCATGCGGTCAATATTGTTTCATCATTACAATCGTGGGATCCAGTATCTACCATTGTCCAGGATTGATTTTTGAAAAGAGAGACCACGCTTGTTTAATGGGACATGTGGACCCAATACCTCTAGTGACGATGGGGTGGACGAAGGATCCTCGTAAAATTTGAAATTATGGTTTAAGATATATTTTTTAAATATATTAAAATAATATTTTATTTTTATATTTTTTTATCAGCACATCTAAATAATAAAAAATTTAAAAAATACTAATTTAAAACTTTAAAACAAATTTCAAGAATTTAAACAAATATGATCCTATCGTACTCTCAAACAATATCTTAATCCATTAAATTACTTACCAGGTACTCGAACAGTCGAACTAACCTAATTTTTATTTTTTTTAAATTATCTCTTTAAATTTTTTATAACACCTCGTAAATATCACATCCTAGTAAATAATTTTGTTTATTTAATCAATAATCTTATTTTTTTATCTAATATTATATGTTATTTAAAAATATAAAATTATATCATTAAATATATTAGTGATTTATACTAAGTAGTAAATTAATATGAATTAATATGGTTGTATATATTTATCATTTAATATATCTTTCATTTTTAAAAATAATATATATAGTGTTTAAATATATACTTATTATTTGTTAAATAATTTTATATCATATATTTTAAATGAAAATATAATCAATCACCTAACTTACATCATGTAATACTTGGTACTTCATATAGAAATATTTTATAAAAATACTAAAGGATACTAATTTACTATGATATGTTCTCAATTAATCATCATCATCATCATTATCATCATCATATATTCATGATTATAAATTAAAATTTAATTATAAAGTAAATCTAGAAATTAATTTAGATTAATTTTTACAAGGATTGCAATATAATGTAATTATTATTATTATTATTATTCAAAACTAAAGAGAATAGATTTTATTATTTATTTAGCATAATTTATTTAATATGTGAAGATTAGATAATTAAGTTTGTTTTATAGGATTTGTGATAATTATATATATTAACAAAATTAAAAAATAGGCCAAGTGTTGTTTGGGTAATGGGTTAGGCGTACCTTCACCCACACCAACATTTGATTTGAGTGAAATTAAGTTGATTTTTTACTTGACTTGTTTTGATTCTGATCAGATCAAGTAAAACAATCTCATCCAACCGAGTTGGGTCATGTTATGTATCTTTTTATTAGTTGGTAGGATCAAATTGCTACAACTAAGAAGCTATAAGGTAACATTGTGATAATTAAAAAAAAAAAAGTTAAAACCTTCTAGTGTTTGACTTTGCACTTAGACTCATTAAATTGTGCATTAAAATAGTAAAATGATAATTTTGTCATTCTAAAATAAAATTATTTAACTAGCTATTGGGGGCAAAACGATCTTCTTCATCGATCCAGTTATCATTAACATATTGATCGAGGATAAATTAGTCTTTTTACATTCTGGGTACATAGTGAAATGATTTAAGGGGTGTTTAGAAATATGGTAGCGGTTACAGTTTATAGTGCTTTTCGCTTGAAAATACAATAATTTTTTTTTAAAAAATTATTTTTGATATCAGCATATCAAAACAATCTGAAAACATAAAAAAATTGAAGAAAAAAAAATTCAAATTTTTTAGAAATGCGGTTTCAACCACATTCCTAAACACTGCCTTAAATACTCTTAAAAGCAAAAAATAAATTTTAAAACTAGGGTTTATGGGCTTTTTGGTCATTGAATACTTCAAATGCATAATAAAATGACTACATTGCCATTAAAAGAAAAAAAAATTAATTCCAACGGCTTTTTTGTATTTTTCATCATGGAATTTTAGTTATAATTATTGCGATGAGGGAAAAATTAAGACTTTTAACAAATATAAATATAATTAAAAAATAAAAAGTTATTGGTGCATGCCACATATGGGTCAGTGAGTGCAAGGTACTTGTGCTTTTGAGGAAGCGTGTGTGGTAACGTTGCCTTCTGCAACAACGTTGAAAGCAGCGTGCCGTTCTCTTCCTGACGATAAAACATGTGCTCGGTGGAGCAACAATTAGGCTCCGATTGTTTTTTTTTCCTCCATCTTTTCTCTCACATCACCTCAAATTTCATGCCATCCATTTCAGAATCAAATGTGTTCACCAGTTTGTGTTTATATCAATTTTGATCCTTATTTGTTTTGCTTTTATTGGTTTTAAAGTTGATTTTTTTTCAATCCCGCCCCTAAGATTTTTATTTCATTTATTTTTTGTGTCCAACTTGTCCTTAATTTTTTTATTGTCATTTTTTCAATATTTTCTGGATTTGCTTTTCAATTTTGTCTCTTAATATTTAACATCATTTAATTTTTGTATCCAATTTGGTCCTCATTCTTTTGATTGCTATTTTTTATCCTTTTTTTATTTTTTTTTCAATTTAGTCCCTCATTATTTTTCTTTCATTTAGTTTTATACCAAATTTGACCCTCATTGTTTCTATTGCTATTTATTTTGTTTTTTTTTTAATTTTTGATGATTATGAATTTTACTTCATGATTTTTTTATATTTACCTTCTATGGGATAATTCTAATTTTATGACCCGAATCACTAGTTTAGAAGATTATCCTAATTTAACATTTACTTTTTAGGTTCTTTTTTAAAATTTGATTTTTTTTTATCAATTTTATCCTTCGATATTAAGTTATGAGGCCTTAGCTTTATTATTGTTTTTGGTTTTTTTTCTGTGAGGTTTTTTCGATCTCATATCCTAGATCGGGGTTTAGCCGAGTTAACTCAAGTTGACCTGAGTTTTTTTTTTAACATTTTTTTAACTGATTTTATTTTCAATTTTATCATTTAAAATTAGGTTATTAGGCCTTGAGCGCTCTATGATTTTTTTCTCTTTCCTTTTAGTGGGGTTATCCTAATTTTATATCTAGGGTCGTGGGTTAGTAAAGTTAAATTAGGTTCACTCAATTGTTTTCTAGATGTTTTTCTAATTGATGTTTTTTTTTCCAGTTCACTTTTCATCATTAATTTGCTTGAGAGGTGACCTCCATTATTTTATTCAATTTTTTCTATTTAGGTTTATCCTAGTTTTATGGTCAGACCACAGATTTAGTATACTGACTCGAGCCAAGTTTTTTTTTTTATCCTTTATTAAAATTGATTTTATTTTCAGTTTGTCCTTTAAGATTTCATTTACTGGTAACTATATATATATATATATATTATGAGGTTATCCCATTCTCATTTAATTTTTTTGCTTTGTTATTAAATGAGATTGTTAAGTTTTTTTTAAAATATTTAGAGGGTATCTTTTTATATTATTGTCAAGTGTTTATTTGTTTTTAAATGGTCATTTGTGTTTTTTCTTGGGATTTTTTTTATTTTTTTTATTTTTTTAATAATGTTATTAAATTAACAAAGATTATTAAACTCATTCAAATCAATGATCTGATTCCTAGACTCTTCCTACTCTTTTAAAAATGCTACATTACCTGGATATTTTTGAATATGTTAGAAAAAATTTGATTTGACTCGTGGCGTAGTGCAACCTATCCATCTAGTTTATTCTCTAGATACTTACAATATATCATATAGGATTTGCTTGGCAGAAAGGTAATTCATCTATAATTGCTTCATTTGAAATGTTGTTGAATAGTATTTTTAAAACTATATCATTGGCCCATTCTTTGTCATGGGTTAGATCAAGTTTTTTTAATATAAAAAATATTTAGGTATTGCTAACATATTTTTTAGCAGAAAAATTTTAAACCGTGTGAGGGTTGACTCGATATGACTCAGTAAACTTGACGAGTTCAAAAACAATTCAGATGACCACTAAGAAAATTTCAAGACAACATTTTTTTTTAAAAAAAAAATTAAGACGAAAACATATTGAATCGATGTAGGTTAACCTGTCATATCCATGAACCGAATCGTAGGATCAAGATAAACTCATAGAAAAAAAATCAAAATAAATTATGAAACTCAATTCCCAATCAACCCAATATTGAAGGATGAAATTGAAAAAAAATCAAACAAAAGACGTAAGAAATTTTCCAAGTTAACCTGAGTTAATCTGTCAACTCAGCGACCCAGATAATGAGATCGGGATAACCTCATAGAAAACAAACAAAAAAAAACCATGAAGCTTAATTTCAAATCAACTAAATATTGAAGGATGAAACTGGAGGAAAGAAATTCAACTAAAAAAAAGAATAAAAGAACCTAAGTTAACCATTTCAAACTCGCAACCCGGTTCATGAGATCAGATTAAGCAAACCATTAAAAGATAAAATTGACAAAAAAAACTAAACCTTAAGAAAAAAGCAAAAAAAAAAAAAAACAATCCAAGTTAACTAGTCATATCCACAATGTGGATCATGAGACTGATACAAATAAATCATTTGAAACATAAAATAAAAAATAAATAAATGTTTTTTAAAAAAGCAAGAAA
>Ga0307517_10001644_pt1 | contig 36929 bp, 34 predicted proteins | sample 23_EM_MG_FD_194515 | JGI IMG/M metagenome (GOLD analysis project Ga0307517, IMG submission 194515) | Populus trichocarpa ectomycorrhiza microbial communities from riparian zone in the Pacific Northwest, United States - 23_EM | ecosystem: Host-associated > Plants > Roots > Unclassified | place...
TGAATACATTTACCGAATCGTCGGCAATAAAATATAATTTCCATGATGGTTCCAGTTGATAGCCCTGCTTATCAAATTTTAACCCGTTGGTATAAATACGTTGAACTTCGGTAAAATGAGTACCTTTTACATCACCAAAAGGTAAGCCCGGCCGCCTGAACTTTTTGCAAGAAACACCTGTCAAAAGGATCAATAAGGTGAGCAGGAAACGGTATCGTATCATAAATCGGCTCAAAATAATTAAAAATCAATAATCTTTGAATAAATTGCTTCTGCTTTCCGGAACCTTGATATGAAAACAACCTTCCATTTTATCTTATTCGTGGCACTAACGCTTATTGCAGATGCCGCTATTGCGCAACGGAAACAGGTACTTCTCGATTCGTATTTTAATGACGAGCATAAAAAAGATGTCACCGGCAGGGTGATTTCCTACCACTACAAATGGAATGAGATTGATGATAACGGCTTTTCTATTTTTAAGGAGGCTTTTAAAAATGCCGGGGCGACAGGGATATCCACACTTTACCGCGCGCCTGATCCTGATGTACTCGGATCAGCTGATATTTATATCATAGTTGACCCAGATACCAAAAAGGAGAGTCCCAATCCAAAATACATCAACCGGGAAAATGCAGAAGTGATTGCTGCATGGGTAAAGAAAGGCGGCGTACTATTGTTAATGGCAAACGATAGCGCAAATGTAGAGCTAAAGCATTTCAATATCCTTGCTGATAAATTCAGCATCCACTTTAATGACGATCTGCGTAATCACGTAAGCGATGATAAGCACTTTAAGGACGGGGCTATTACGGTAGATCCGGGTAACCCCGTGCTGATAACTGCAAAAAAAATATTCATGAAGGATATTTGCTCGTTAAGCGTAGATTTTCCGGCTGAGCCGGTATTAAAGGATGGCAAAGCAATAATAATTGCTGTTTGCCGGTATGGTAATGGAACCGTACTTGCCGTAGGCGACCCATGGCTATACAATGAATATACCAATGGCCGGCTCCCGCCCGGTTTTGAAAATGATAAAGCAGCCAATGACCTGGCGGGATGGCTGATCGACCAGATCCCCGATAAATATTGACATGATTTTTCACTATTGTTTCATTTTTATAGATGTTCAAGAGGGCTGCGCCGTTTCAGGATTTTTATGATTATCCGGATAAATTCCACGAATCATTTAATCGTGTAAATTAAAGCAGTAACGTATCTACACGGTGCGCATGCACAATATCATCGCAGGGCGACCAGGAGAATATGGTAAACCTTCCATCCTGCGAGGCTACCAGGGCAAAAGCATCGCGCTGGTCATACACAAATTGCGCAGCAGCAAAATGCCGTGTTCCGCCATCTTGTCCGGGGGAGACGATCTGTGCGGGACTATCAATTATTGGTTCAGTAACCATAATTTGTTTGACAGTCTCATTTCCATGAGGCCGGGTAATTTTTGCACCGAATGCCAACAGTTCATGCTTGTCATTGATAATGGTAGCACCGTCGACAGCAGTAAGACCGGCTACGCAATCTATTTCTTTTGAAAGCTCTTCTTTCCAGAGCATCAGGTTGCGGTTATTTACATTCTGCACCATCAGGTTGGCCAGGCCGTTAAATGATGGAGAAACAGCATAGGATATCGGGTGAAGAATAGATTCTCTCCACTTGTCACTTTCTGAAGGTACGATCAGCAACAACCCGCCATGCCCGTGTGCACGCATGGATACGGCTAACTGTACATGCAAATTAACTGGGTTGTTCCATGATGATTGGGAGGTGAAACCAAGCAGCGAGGATAACAATGCAGGGCAGTCGGGCAGGGAAACACTTTGCTCATCAACCACCTTCACTTCGTCGCCTTTTAACACGGCAACATTTACAAATTTCCCAAATCCATCTACACGACGGTGTTTGATCACCAGTAAACCAGGTTCAACAACCTCCAGCACAAAACAAAAACCGGGGATGTCGTTGGTAGTGCCCCAAATGTATATTTCATCATCATCCTGCCATACCCCAAGGTGGATGCCGGAACGTTCCACAGCAGGTGCAAGCTTAGTTAAAATATCAGGAGTAAGTGCCAGACGCTGCTCAAATATCAGGGGTTGATCGGACTGCGTTGGCGAAAGAAAAGCAAGGGATATCTTTGGTGAACGCCCTTCTTCCTTACGCAGGCTGGTCCAGAAAGCGGTATCTATAATAGCTTCAATAATGTGTTTTTGGGGTTCGGGGGCCAAACGGTCTTCACCGCGTTGCATTGCGTCAGACAATTGTTTTGCAAAATGCGCCTCTATTGCACCTGACACCAGGTGTGCTGCTTTATAAGATGTATTGCTTACCAGAGATCTGATCCCGTTATTACTCATAGTGTATTCCTTAGGAAAATTATGATACTAATTTACCCTAAAATACTTTGACCCATGCAGGTGCGGGAAAATATTACGTTAATATGCCTTTTTGCTGATAGATTTTATACGAAACTATTCATTACAACTCTTCAGGTAGTTTTCCAGCGATAACCTGCCCGAGCCTATTACTGCAAATACAACAAGAAATATAAGTGCAGCTACAGATGATGCCAGATCAGTATTAAACGGCGACTGCAGTATGTTAATGAAGAATACGGCCCCAAAAACCACAGGTATTTGCATAATGGCTGAAAAACGGGTAAGTATACCCAGGGCAATTAATGTACCGCCTACCAGGTGTACAAAAGTGACATAATAAACCAATGCCATTAACAGACCCGGATCGACATCTATATCTGACTGGTTTTCAATAAGCGATTTTAAATTGGCCGTATTTTCCATAAAGCCTAAACCTTTTAGCAGAAGAAAAATCCCCAAAAGTATACGGATAATATCCAGGAAACGGGGGTGGTGGCTATCGCCCCATTTCTCTATTCTATGGATCAAGTTCATAACAAACCTCCTTTGTAACAAATTTATGACAATGGCTTATACCAAATATAATAAACATTTGTTTGCTTTCAAACAGGTTTTTACGATTGGAATTACTTCGAACATGCTGGTTTCCAAACAACAGTAAAATTTATATTGTAATTTAGGTATTAAAAAACTTGTGAAATAGTTTTTATAAATGTATTATTGTCATTCATACATTTATAACCATGAGACCTAAATTATTAATGTCCTTAGCACTGGCCATGCTGTGCCTGAATGCTTCCGCGCAAAAAACTGCGAGCGCTGATATCAGCAGTGATTCCAAATTGACTGTTAGCCGGTTTATTTATGGCCAGTTTGCCGAGCATCTGGGGCATGGCATTTATGGTGGTTTTTGGGTGGACAAGAATTTGCCTGTTGAAAAACAGGACAGGATACGCCTGGATGTTGTAAATGCGCTGAAAAAAATAAAAATACCCGATCTGCGCTGGCCGGGCGGTTGCTTTGCCGACGAATATCATTGGCGGGATGGCATTGGTCCGCGCGAACAGCGCCCAAAAATGGTGAATACCAATTGGGGTAATGTGACCGATGATAACAGCTTCGGTACACATGAGTTTCTTGAATTGTGCAAGCTGATAGGTTGCGAGCCCTACATTGCAGGTAACGTGGGCAGCGGTACAGTTGAAGAAATGGCCAAGTGGGTAGAATACCTTAACCTGGATGGTGAAAGCACTATGGCAGACCTAAGGAAACAAAACGGTCACCCGGAACCATACAAGGTTACGCTTTGGGGCGTTGGTAACGAGAGCTGGGGCTGCGGGGGTAACATGACGCCAGAATATTATTCAGACCTTTATAAGCGTTATGCAACCTATGCCAGGGACTACCCGGGCGCACGGTTAAAAAAAATAGCCAGTGGTCCAAACTCTGACGATTATAACTGGACCGAGGTATGCATGAAGAATATCGGTACCGGTATGTGGGGACTTACGCTGCACTATTATACGGTACCTACCGGGAATTGGGGGCACAAAGGTTCTGCCACCAGCTTTAACGAAGGCGAATATTTTAGCACCATGGTGAACTGCCTGAAGATGGAAGAACTGGTAACCAAACACTCGGCCATTATGGACAAATACGATCCTGAAAAGCGTGTGGCTTTGGTGGTTGATGAGTGGGGCGTATGGACCGATGTGGAGCCGGGCACTAATCCGGGCTTCCTGTATCAGCAAAACAGTCTGCGTGATGCACTTTTAGCAGGCACGACGCTGAACATCTTCAACAACCATTGCGAGCGGGTGAAAATGGCCAACCTGGCACAAACTGTTAATGTGCTGCAATCGCTGATCCTGACTGATAAGGATAAAATGCTGCTTACTCCAACCTACCATATATTCGATCTATATAAAGTGCACCAGGATGCGAAATATCTGCCGGTAAAACTTAATTCGCCAGATTATGAATTTGAGGGTAAAAAGATCCCGGCGGTAAGTATTTCTGCTTCGCAGGACGCAGCAGGTAAAATACATATCTCGCTGGTGAACCTTGATCCGCATAATACAATTAAGGTGAGCACCGCATTGGATGGTTTGAAATGGAATAAGGTGACCGGGCAAATCCTTACCTCAGCTAATTTAACTGATATTAATACTTTTCAGCAACCAAATAAAGTGAGTATCGCTGGTTTTAACGGGGCAAAAAAGGCAGGTGATAAGCTGGTGGTTGATATGCCTGCAAAATCAGTAGTGACACTGGAGCTGAATTGATTTTATCCTCTTCTGCGTGTTGAAGTACGGATTATCAGTTTTGGTTCAATACTTATGATTTCCGGTGGATTGGATGGCTCGTCTTTATTCATTTCATTGAAATAAAGATTGGCCACCGTTTTACCCATATGGATACTAAACTGATCTATGGTGGTAATAGAAGGACTTGTTATTTCAGTAAAAGGTTCATTTGAGTAACCGCATATGCCTAATTCTGACGGTACTTTTATACCCATTGCAGAGGCTACTTCCAATACACCCAGCGCTGAAAAATCTGAAGTGGAGGCAAATATGGCATCCGGTGGATTGGGTAAATTCAAAAGACGCCTGGTAGCCTCTGCCCCCAGTTCCTGTGTCCAGGCATTTTCGATTATTAGTTCATCAATCACAGGTATGTGATGTTTTTTTAATGCATTTAAGTACCCGGCTTTTCTTTTCTTAAAAATGTCCAGGTTTTGGGGCCCTTCAAGCAGGGCAATCCGCTTGTATCCCTGGTCAATCATATGAGACACTGCCTCCATGGACACCTGCTCGGTATTATTGATCACTTTCAGGGTCTCAATTTCTTTGGCCACGCGGTCAAACTGTATCAGTTGTATTCCGTTGTCGATCACATTTTGCAAATGCGTGTAATCGCCGTCATCAGCTGATATCGATATTACAATACAATCCACATGCTGATTGATCAATGTGTTTACACATTGCACCTCCCGTTCATGTGATTCATTGGACTGGCAAATGATCAGGTTATACCCTTTCTGATAAGAAGCTTCTTCAATACCGGATATAACATTTGAAAAAAAGTTTTGATTAATACGGGGCACTACCACACCAATGGTTCTTGATTGTCCCTTGCGAAGATTTGAAGCGAGTGAATTGCGATTATAATTAAGTTCTGCAGCCGTAGCCAGGATCAGGTTCCGGGTTTCTTCGTTAAGGTTACCGCTATTATTTAATGCTCTTGATACTGAGGAAGCGGCAATATTCAGCTTTTCTGCAATATCATAAATAGTAGTTCTTTTTTTCCTTTTCATTTCGAATGGTAAAAATGACAAAATAAATGTCGGCAATCGATTGCAAAATGAAAAAATAATTTAATTTCGCTCTGTATAATTTTGTGCGCCTGGCTCAGTTTTATAAATAGCATCAGATTTTAACCAATTAAACCATGTTATTATTAGGTATCGATATTGGAACATCCTCCGTTAAGGTAACTGTTGTAGATGCAGCTACGCAAACAGCTATAGCATCAGCCCAATACCCTGATACCGAAAGCCCTATATTGGTGCCAGAACCCGGCTGGGCCGAACAATCGCCGGATACGTGGTGGCAGCAGTTGCAGCATGCTATCCAGCTTTGCAATAACAGTGGTACTTATAATCCGCACGACATTTCGGCAATCGGGATAGCTTACCAGATGCATGGCCTGGTTTTAGTGAATAAAGACCAGCAGGTATTGCGTAACAGCATCATTTGGTGCGATAGCCGCGCCGTGAGCATTGGTGATAAGGCATTTGCAACCATTGGCGAAAAAAAATGCCTGAGCCATCTGCTCAATTCGCCCGGAAATTTCACTGCTTCTAAACTGGCCTGGGTAAAACAGAATGAACCGGCGGTGTATGATCAGATCGACAAGATCATGTTGCCCGGCGACTTCATTGCGATGAAGCTATCAGGGGATATTACTACATCGGTATCAGCCTTGTCCGAAGGCATTTTTTATGATTTTAAAAATGATCAGCTTTCCAATGATGTACTGAAATATTTTGGCTTCGATAAAAACTTCTTCCCTGCTGTTAAGCCCGTTTTTTCAAATCATGGCACCCTGTCACGATCGGTTGCTGAGAGATTGAGATTAAAAGCAGGCATACCCATTACCTACAAAGCAGGCGATCAACCCAATAATGCACTTTCGTTAAATGTATTAAACCCCGGTGAAGTGGCAGCAACGGCGGGCACTTCGGGTGTGATTTATGGCGTGAGCGATAAGTTGACCTACGATCCGCAATCAAGAGTGAACGCCTTTGCGCATGTCAATTATACCGAAAAACAGAAACGCCTGGGCGTGCTGCTTTGCATCAACGGAACCGGCAGGTTATATAGCTGGGCAAAAAATCTTTTCGGCTCATCGGTAAGTTATTCGCACATGAATGAAAAGGCTACAGAATCCCCTATGGGTTGCTATGGCCTGCGGATATTGCCATTTGGCAACGGTACCGAGCGTATGCTCAACAACAAACCCATCGGTGCTCACATACAGAATATCGACCTGAATATTCATGATCAATCACATATTTCCAGGGCAGTGCAGGAAGGTATTGCATGCGCTTTCAGATATGGACTGGATATTATGCGGGAAAATGGTATGAACCCTTCTGTTATCCGTGCGGGCCGTGCCAATCTATTTTTAAGCGATCTTTTCGCAAACACTTTTGTCAATGCTACCGGTGTGCCCGTTGAGCTCTACCATAATGACGGCAGTACAGGAGCAGCTTTGGGCGCAGGCATCGGTTCGGGGATATTTGCATCGCCTGCCGAAGCATTTACGAACATGCAAAAGATGAAAGTAGTAGAACCATCGGGCAATAAATTTGAGCCCGTTTACCAGGACTGGAAAAACCTGCTCGAAAAACAATTACAAAAAACCAATCAATAATTCCATAAATCAGTAATTCAATAATTATGATCCTCACAGGCGAAAAAGAATTTTTTAAAGGGATAGGCCAGGTAAAATATGAAGGGCCGCAAAGTGATAACCCGCTGGCATTCCGTTGGTATGATGCGGATAAAATAGTAGCAGGGAAATCTATGAAAGATCATTTACGTTTTGCCTGCGCATACTGGCATTCGTTCTGCGGTTCGGGTGCTGATCCGTTTGGTGAGCCTACCCATCTTTTCGCATGGAATGAAAAGGCTGATGCAGTTGAACGCGCAAAAGACAAAATGGATGCTGCTTTTGAGTTCATCACCAAAATGAACCTGCCTTATTATTGCTTCCATGATGTGGATGTGGTGGATTATACCAATGATATTAACGATAATGACAAGCGCCTGCAAGCTTTGGTAGATTATGCCAAACAAAAACAAGCTGCAAGTGGTGTAAAATTACTTTGGGGTACCGCCAATTTATTCTCTCACCGCAGGTACATGAACGGTGCGTCAACCAATCCTGATTTTCACGTGCTTACCCACGCTGCCGCACAGGTCAAAGCAGCTCTGGATGCTACTATTGCTCTTGGCGGAGAAAATTATGTTTTCTGGGGTGGTCGCGAAGGTTATATGACCTTGCTGAATACCGATATGAAACGTGAGCAGGAACACTTTGCACAGTTCTTGCATCAGTCAATAGCCTATGCACGCAAGCAAGGGTTTAAGGGCACTTTCTTTATTGAACCAAAACCATGTGAGCCAACCAAACACCAGTATGATTATGATGCTGCTACTGTGTTGGGCTTTTTGCAGAAATATGATTTGTTGAAGGACATGAAACTGAATTTGGAGGTGAACCATGCTACACTGGCAGGCCATACTTTTCAGCACGATTTGCAGGTAGCTGCCGACGCCGGCATTTTAGGTTCTATCGACGCCAACCGTGGTGACGCACAGAATGGATGGGATACAGACCAGTTTCCGAATAATATTAACGAGGTAGTGGAATATATGCTGATCATACTGGAAGCCGGTGGTTTTGCAGGAGGAGGCATTAACTTCGACGCCAAGATCCGCAGAAATTCAACTGATCCGGCAGATCTGTTCTATGCTCATATCGGCGGCATGGACATTTTCGCAAGGGCACTCGTCATTGCCGATCAGATACTGCAAAAATCAGAATACAGGAAAATAAGAAAGGACAGATATGCGTCGTTTGACAGCGGCACAGGCAAAGCTTTTGAAGAAGGAAAAGTAAGCCTGGAAGAACTAAGAAACTATGCTGTAGCCAATGGTGAACCTAAAACATTGAGCGGCAGACAAGAATATCTCGAAAATTTGATAAATCGGTATATATAGTTTATAATTGTCAAACCAACATATTAAAACCTGAATTTACATGCATAGTTTATCCTTCGGCGATTGGGCTGTATTTCTTATCTACTTTATTATAGTTTCCGGTTATGGGTTATGGGTCTACAAGCATAAGCATAACAAAGACACCACATCAAAAGGTTACTTTTTAGCCGAAGGTTCATTAACCTGGTGGGCAATAGGCGCTTCGCTTATAGCCTCCAACATTTCTGCCGAGCAAATGGTCGGCATGAGTGGTTCAGGCTTCAAGATGGGCCTGGCCATATCTACTTATGAGTGGATGGCGGCGGCAACATTGGTTATTGTAGCGGTTTTCTTTATACCGGTATATCTTAAAAACAAGATATTCACCATGCCGCAGTTCCTGAGCCAGCGTTACAATGACAAAGTGGCCATGATCATGGCTATATTTTGGCTTGCGCTGTACATTGTTGTTAACCTGATGTCCATCCTTTACCTGGGCGCTGTTGCGGTACATGGCATTTCGGGAATAAATATTCACACTTGTATATGGATGCTTGCCATATTCTCGGTAATTATCACACTTGGGGGTATGAAAGTAATTGGTTATACCGATGTTATCCAGGTGTTTGTATTGATATTGGGCGGTTTAATGGCTACTTACCTTGCTTTAAATCTTATAAGTGAAAAAGCTGGCTCAACCGGTGTTTTACATGGTCTGGTACTGCTAAAGCAACAGGCAAGCGACCATTTTGACATGATATTTAAAAAGGACAATGCCAACTACATGGACCTTCCGGGACTTTCGGTTCTGATCGGCGGTATGTGGATCACCAATCTGAACTATTGGGGATGTAATCAATATATCACCCAAAGGGCCCTGGGTGCCGATTTAAAGACGGCCCGCAGTGGTATTTTGTTTGCAGCCTTCCTTAAATTACTGATGCCTGTTATCGTGGTACTGCCCGGCATTGCAGCTTTTGCGTTATACCAGAAAGGAATGTTCCACCAGGAAATGATGACCTCAACCGGCATTCTTGATCCGAATAAGGCATATCCTTCTATACTAAACCTGCTTCCCGGCGGCTTAAAAGGATTGTCTTTTGCGGCCCTTACTGCAGCTATCGTGGCATCATTGGCCGGTAAAGCAAATAGTATCGCTACCATTTTCACAATGGATATTTATAAAAAAGCGATCAAGCCTGCTGCTACAGATAAACAAATGGTTTCTTTAGGAAAAATATCTGTTGTGGTGGCTATGGTATTAGGCGTAGTTCTATCTGAAATTATAGGCGAAAAATTAATGGGCGAGGGCAAATCCGGGTTCCAATATATCCAGGAATACACAGGCTTTGTATCGCCCGGTATATTTGCCATGTTCATTTTGGGCTTTTTCTGGAAAAAGGCTACATCCAATGCAGCTTTATTCGCTACAGTAGGTGGATTTATATTCTCGATGTTCTTTAAGCTTGCGCCTAAATTCATGAACCTCGAATTCCTGTCGCCTTATGGCTTCTCTAAATTGGTACTGCAGGACGATAAGGTCACCCGTTTATATGAAATACCATTCTTCGACAGGATGGGGTTTGATTTTATCATTTGTGTGGTGGGCATGTATGTGATATCTATGATAGAAACATCAAGGGGTGTTAAAACAAATGGACTGGAAGTTGATGCTTCTATGTTTAAAACCAGTCGCGGTTTTACAATCGGAGCTATCGCAATCTGCACTATCCTGACTGTATTATATACTGTTTTTTGGTAATAATTTTAAATTCATCAAAAAAAGCGACGGGGTTTCAACCTCATCGCTTTTTTTATGTTCATTAAGTAACCTACCGGGCAGGTCAAATTTATCGGCAATAAATTCTATATTTAAGCGCTAAAAAAACACGCTTCGTAAGTACATAAAATAATAATTTCCATATTTAAGCGATGGGCGATCCTTTTAAAATCCATTTTCCCGGCACGGTACTTTCATTCGGCGAATTGCTTCTGCGCATCTCTCCTGACGAAGGCGGCGACTGGCTGAAAGAAAACTCATTCCCGTTCTACATTGCCGGTGCTGAACTCAATGTAGCCACCGCTCTTGCGCTTTGGAATATCCCATCAAAATATATTACTGCATTGCCTGACAATGGCCTTGCGCACCAGATAGTACATTACCTGGAGCATCAAAAGATCGATATGTCACAGGTGGTCTACCAGGGAAACAGGATAGGTCTGTATTTTTTGACCAAAGGGAAAGACCTGAAAAACGATGCCCTGATCTATGACCGCGCGCATTCTTCATTCTCAGATTTAAAACCCGGTATGATAGATTGGGAAAAGCATTTTGAAGGCGTTACCTGGTTCCATTTCAGTGCGATATGCCCTGCCATCAACCAGCATGTGGCTGAGGTATGTAAGGAGGCCTTGGAAGTCGCTTCGAGAAAAAATATCACCATATCTGTCGATCTCAACTACCGGTCAAAGCTATGGCAGTATAGCAAAAAGCCTGATGTAATAATGCCCGAACTGGTTAGCTATTGCGATGTGATAATGGGTAACATATGGGCGGTCGAAACGATGCTGGGTATACCGGTTGTTCCGGACATTCATGAGTCGGGACAAAAAAGTATTTATCTCAAAGAGGCTTTGAAAACTTCTGAAGAGCTCATGAAGCAATATCCTAATTGTAAAGCGGTGGCTAATACTTTCAGGTTTGACGGGACACATAATGTGAGCTATTATGCAGCTTTGTATACCGGTGGCAAGTTTTATGCATCGGGCGAATTTTGCGCAACGAAAATAATTAATAAAGTAGGCAGCGGTGATTGCTTTATGGCAGGGCTGATCTATGGTTTCTATAATAATTTCGATCCAAAACAGACCCTTGAATTTGCAACCGTAGCCGCATTTGAGAAACTGTTTATTGAAAGCGATACAACCAATATACCGGCTGCTGAAATACTGGCCAAACTAAATGATTGATTTTTGACCCTATACCATCAACCTGAAAATAATGAAGAATAAACAAGCGGCATTGGATAGCATTTTGAAACAAGGTATGCTGCCTTTGTTTTTTTACGAGGATGCTGAGGTGAGTGTACAGATTGTGCGCACTTTGTACAAAGCCGGTGTCCGTGTAATGGAATATACCAACAGGGCAAAAGAAGCTTTCGATAATTATGTGCTATTGAAGGCTGCCCAGGAAGCTGAGATGCCCGACCTGTTTTTAGGTATAGGAACGGTAAAGACCAAAGAGGATGCTATCAGATATACAAATGCCGGTGCAGATTTCATCGTGGCCCCGACTGTCAACCCGGAGGTGGCTGAAATAGCCAACCAGCACAACGGATTATGGATACCCGGCTGTATGACCCCCACCGAAATACACCTGGCCCAACAGCACCGTGCGGCTTTGATAAAAATATTTCCTGCCAATGTTTTAGGGCCGGGATTTATCAGTGCAGTATCGGATGTGTTCAGGGGGCAGTTATTTATGCCTACGGGCGGAGTTGAGCTTAACCGGGATAACATCAACGGTTGGTTTAAGGCAGGCGTTTGTGCAGTGGGTATGGGAAGCAAACTGATTACCAAAGAAATTTTATGGAATAAGCTGTATGATCAGCTTTATACCAATACAGTTGATACGTTACAATTGATCCAATCCGCCAGGCAGATATGAACGAACAACGGGGAAATTACAGGTGGGTGATCTGCGCATTGATATTTTTTGCCACCACCGTCAATTACCTCGACAGGGCGGTGATCAGCCTCCTGAAATCAACTTTAACCAAAGATTTCAAATGGGATGATGGCGACTATGCCAATATTGAGATCGCTTTTAAAATAGCTTATTCCGTAGGTTTATTATATGCTGGTCGGTTGATCGACAAACTCGGCACTAAAATGGGCTATTTCTTTTCGACCCTTTTATGGAGCCTATCGGCTGTATTTCATGCATTAGTTAGCAGCACTATGGGATTTGCTGTAGTACGTTCTGCTTTGGGATTGAGTGAGGCAGGTAATTTCCCTTCAGCTATAAAAACTGTCGCGGAATGGTTCCCCAAAAAAGAGCGCGCATTGGCAACGGGCATATTTAATTCGGGTGCTAATATCGGCGCCATTATAGCACCTTTAACAGTGCCATTTATTGCGGTTGCATGGGGCTGGCGATGGGCATTTGTGATCACCGGGTCGATAGGTTTTATCTGGCTGATATTATGGCTGATTTTCTACGAGATCCCGTCCCGGCAAAAACGCGTTGGTAAGATCGAATTAGATTATATTAATAGTGATACTGAAGAGTTTGACCGGACTGATAAATTAAAAGATGATTCAAAAATATCATGGGGAAAGCTTTTGAGTTATAAACAAACCTGGGCCTTTTCAATAGGTAAGTTTTTGACCGACCCTATCTGGTGGTTTTATTTATTCTGGTTGCCGGATTTTTTGGAAAGCCAGTATGGTCTAAAGGGTACAGCTATAGCCCTGCCTGTTGCACTGGTGTATACCATATCAACATTCGGAAGTATCTACGGGGGTTATCTGCCTAAAAGCCTGATCGAAAAGGGGTGGCCGGTATTCAAAGCCCGGAAAACATCCATGCTGATCTACGCCTTTGCCGTAATACCAATTGTTTTTGCGCAGATACTGGGCAGTATTAATATGTGGCTGGCTGTGATTATTATTGGTTTAGCGGCATCTGCACATCAGGCATGGAGCGCCAATATATTTACTACGGTTTCTGATATGTTTCCTAAGAGAACAGTTGGCACCGTAACCGGTATAGGCGGTATGTTTGGTTCGGTAGGCAGCGTATTCCTGTCGTTATTTGTTCAGAAGAACATGTTTGTGTATTACCGTTCCATTCATCACATTGAGATAGCCTACTACATCATGTTTTTTGTATGCGGTGGGGCCTATTTGCTGGCATGGTGCATTATGCATTTTTTGGTGCCGAAGATGAAGCCGGTTGATTTATAAATTAAGCAAAGCATCTGATTAATTTATGGAAATAAAATATCAAACTGTACTAAATAACAATCCTGTAATTAAGCCAACAACAGGCGATATGGCTGATGGCAGTGACTATTCTTTTATCCTTAAACCACTAACGATCGAGGAGATTATTAGTTTAGAGGCCACTTATAATAGCGGAAATCAATTACCGACAGCTTTGAGAGAATTATTATTCCTTGCTGGTAAGCGTTGTTATGTGCTGGACTATGGTTTGAATGAGACACAGGAGGAAATGCAGGACGATGCAAGGGAGTGGTTAGTTCGGTATGGTTTCAGTATCCCACGACCTCTTTTTGTTATTGATGTACATAGAGGAAGTGACGTCTTTTTATTTGTGTATTTGGATGAGGGTGTAAATGATCCTATAGTATATCAAGCGGACTTGGATAATAATCTTGACCCTCGTTATTCCTGGATAATGAATTTACAAGCCAACTTGTCGTCTTTTGTCAATGCAAGGATTGATTATCTTCAAAGGGGTATTAACCCATATTAGTTATATTGAACCAGGTCAATCACCTTCCGCAACTGCAACCGGCTCATGATTAACCGGGAAATTTACCGACCTGGCGATAAAGCAAAGCTCTCCTGCTTTATGGTGCAGTTCGTTGGCTTTTGCAATCATCGAAGTATCCTTAACAGTAACAACTGGCTTCAGAGTTACTTCTACAAAATGCCCGCCACCATCATGTGTTTCTACCATTCTTCCGGATGCGTTATCCACATAATCAGTCACTACCACACCACCTACCGCGCACAAGTGCAAATAGGACAGCATGTGGCAACTTGAAAGTGATGCCACCAGCAAATCTTCCGGATTATACCTGGTTTTATCGCCGCGAAATGCAGGGTCGGATGAACCGTCGATATCGTCTTTTAACTCTGATTGTATAATATGGTTGCGGTCATAAGCACGGTAGTCGCTGGTGCCTGTGCCGCGATTGCCTGTCCACTTAATTGTTAAACTGTAGTTGTGAGATCTGTCCATTGGTATAAAATTGATTTATCGTTCTCATTTATTTAGGTTTGGCCCATTAATCACCCTAATAGGGTGATTATTTTATTTTCCAAATAAACGTAATTTGATAGTAGATTTAAACAAGCGCGGATATTCATACCAAATGATATTTAAAGTTTCGGGAAAGCATTTTACAAAAAACTGTGCAAAGGTATTGTACAGGTCATTTTGCATGCTTGCTTTTACCCTGATCCTTATCCCGGCTTGCCTGGCTCAAAAATACACCTTTTCACATTATGATATCGAAGATGGGTTGATCGAATCGCAGGTGAATAACCTGGCGCTGGATAATCAGCATCGTTTATGGATAGCCACTTTTGGCGGTGCCTGCCGTTTTGATGGGAAGGAGTTTACCTCGTACACCCGGCAAAACGGGATGCCGACCAACTTCATCAATAATGTTTTTGTAGATAAAAGCAACATAGTTTGGTTTGGTACGCAAAGCGGGTTAATGAAATTGGTCAACAACAAACTGGTGAGTTGTCCGGTGCCCGTCAAACTAAAAAACAACCGGGTGCGCAGTATTGCACAGGACGGCAGCGGGACGATATGGTTCATTATCAATAACCGTTTATTTAGAGTAACAGGTAACACTTATAAAGAAGAATTAGTGCAGGATACGATCAAAGCGCCGTTGGTCTGCCTGGCTGCAGATCACAGCGGAAGACTTTATGCATCCATACATCAAAAGGGAATTTATTACCTGGATAAAGGGAAATGGATAAACCTGGTAAGATACCCGCAAAATGACAAGGATTTTATTGTCACCAAAATGATGTTCGACCGGAAGGATAATTCCAGGCTAATATTGTTATCGTTCAACGGAGTATATACCGTAAAGGACAATATGCTGCAGTCTTATCAAACTAAACTAACCAAAGGCGTAAAAGGCCCATTCTTAAGTCTTGAACAGGATACTGCAGCAAATTTGTGGGTTGGCACAAACAATGGGGCCTATTATCTTGATCTTAAAAAGCAAATGAGCACCCATTTTGTCGCAGTAAATGGGTTGTCAGATAATGCGATCACAGATATTTATAACGACGCAGATAATAATTTGTGGTTAGCCAGCCAGGGAAATGGATTATATAAATATGAAGGCGAACACTTCATTATTTTCGACAGGACACAGGGCTTACCCGATAATGAAGTGGTTATAGGGATTACTCAAGACAAAGATAACCATATCCTTCTTGGCATAGATGGCGGGGGGCTCTTTCGTTATGACGGGAAGAAACTTGCCAATATAAAGCTGCCCGCAGAACATCCGGAATTAAACAGGATACAATGCCTGCACACCGATAAAAAAGGAATAGTATGGGTAGGAACAGATCATGCCGGCTTATGGACCTATGTTAAAAATAGCTTTCAACTGATTAAAGGCAGCGACTATCATGCTATCAATGCTATTGAGGAAGATGAAGATGGCACGATATGGGTTGCGACACCCGGTGGCGCTTTTTACCTTGAAAATAACTTATTAAAACATTTGGATGGATTTTCCGGCTTTTCGTCATCCATCATCCGCCTGGGAAAAGATTCAATAATTACAGGAACGCAGGATGGTATTATCCTGGCAGTGAATAAAAAACTAATCAAAAATTTCAAGCTTGATGCAGTGCGTACATCCGCTGTCTTTTGCATGCTGAATTATAAAAATTTGCTGCTCATTGGTACAGATGACAGGGGCGTATTTGTATGGAACAAATCAAATAACACTGTAAAAAATTATAGTGTAAAAGACGGGCTGAATTCCAATACAATATATAGCCTGGTAACGGATGACAATGGTGTAATATGGGTGGGAACGGGTCGTGGCGTAAACCGCTTCTTATTTGACGATAAAAATAAAAGTTTTGCTATTAGGGATAACGGTGGTTCAACAAGCCTGATCCTTGAATCCAACCAAAATGCTGCATTGTATACGGATCATAAAGTATGGATAGGCACAACCAAGGGTGCTGTGGTATATGATGTTAATACTATACCGCCTCCAAAAATCGCACCGCACATTGTTATCCAATCGGTAAAGCTAATACCCCAGGCAGGCGAAAAGCAGCGCAATACGGCTATTACGAACGGCGCAAAACTATCTTTTGGCCAGCGTCATTTGTCAATCTCATTTTTAGGTGTGTATTTAAAAAATCCGGAAAATGTAGCTTATCGTTACAAATTAAAAGGTTTGGATACCTCCTATTCCATGCCGGTTAAAAACAATGTGGTTGATTATCCCTCGTTGCCTGCGGGCAACTATACGTTTGAAGTTAAGGCGATAGCGGCAGACGGAACAGCATCAGCAAATACTGCCAGTTTCTCTTTTTCTATTACTCCTCCATTTTATCAGACCCCAACTTTCCGGTTTTTGGCTATTGTGTTTTTTGTACTGATAGGTGTCGCAATACAAAGCTACAGGCATCGTGTTAAAATAAGCCGTCAAAGAATAATTGAAGCCACCAAGCGCGAGGAGAGCCTGAAGATAAGGCAACAAACAGCAGAGGATTTTCATGATGAGTTGGGTAATAAACTAACCCGTATCACAGTTCTTTCAGAGATACTGGATACCAAAATGGATCCAAACCAGGGCGATCAAAAAAAGCTGCTGGAACAGATCAAGCAGAATGCTTCTTCGCTGTATAACGGCACCAAAGATATCCTTTGGGCACTTGACCCGCAGAGCGATAATTTGTATGAAATTTTAAACCATATCAGGGATTTTGGTAAGGAGTTGTTTCTGGACACACCGGTTGAATTTGAGTTTGATGGGATTGATGAGTCCCTTACCGAAATAAAGCTGCCGATGGAGTATAGCCGCAATATCCCGATGATATTTAAGGAGTTGCTAAATAATATTTTGAAACACTCCAAGGCCACTCATGTAATTATAAGCCTGGAAGATATCCAAAAGAAAAAAGTGCATTTAACACTCAGAGATAACGGTTGCGGCTTTGATGAAAAAGAAATACGCAAAGGACAAGGTATCAACAACATTATTACCAGGACAAAACGGATCAATGGGTTGATCAATATCAGCTCGGAAAAAGGCGAAGGTACTTTGGTCGATTTGGAGATCAATATAAAACCAGTAATTACACATTAAAACAATAGCAATATGGAACGCAGCATCAGGATAGTGATCATAGAAGATGACGAGATCATCAGAGAAGGGTACACTTTGCTTATTGGCCAGGTAGAAGGTTACCTGGTGGCGAATAGCTATCCATCATTTGATGATGCGGTAAAAACGATTGCAGATGATGCTCCTGACGTCATATTACTGGATATTGAATTACCGGGGACTAACGGCATTGCTGCTATTCCCAAGCTAAAAAAGATGCTGCCGCATGCGCATGTCCTTATACTTACTGTATATGAGTCTGAAAAGCTGATTTTTGAGGCATTGGCCAATGGCGCATCCGGCTATTTGACAAAAAATACACCCGCCGCCAAAATTATTGAGTCGGTAAAAGAAGTGAGGGATGGCGGTGGCCCTATGAGTGTGAACATTGCACGCATGGTAATCAAGTCGTTTCAACGCAACCAGGAGTCGCCCTTATCCAAACGCGAAACCCAGATACTGGAGCAAATAGCCGATGGCAAAAGCCGCAGCCAGATAGCCAAAGAGCTGTTCATCGACCTGGAAACGGTACGCAGCCACATCAAAAACATCTACTTAAAACTGGATGTTAATTCTCGTTCTGATGCCATCAGGCTGGCTAAAGAAAATAAACTGATCAAATAAATTCTGGTGGCGCGGTGATAGTATCCTATCTGACCGGAAGACGGATTTCTTCCATCAAATATTGCATAGCTCTCTTTTTTGACCTTCTAAACACCTGTGGGGCAACACTGGCCACGAGCTTAAAAATGTCATCTTCAGATCATAAACACTAAAAGTGTGGATTTTTATTTTAAAATAAACTTTTTAGTATATTTTTGCATTGTCAATTTAAATAAAATGCTTACAAAGGCAGAAAGAACAAAACAATTTATCCTTGAAACGGCGGCCCCTATTTTTAACCGGAAGGGTATCTCTGGCGCTAATATAGATGACGTGCTGGATGCTACTAAATTAACCAAAGGATGCCTGTACGGACATTTTGAAAATAAGGAAGACCTGGTCCTGCAGGTTGTTGATTACATGTTGCTTAAAAATACCGAGAAATTGATGATGAATATCGGTAAAGGTAAGACAGCTAAAGCAAAGGTATTTGCTTACCTAGATTATTATAAAGACCCACTGGATACCTATTTTAAAGGCGGCTGCCCTGTATTCAACATGGCTGTAGAATCCGATGATAATAACCCGGCTGTAAAAGAAAAGGTATCAAGCGTACTTCGGCAAGGACAGGAGCTGTTTGTCAGCGTATTAAACCAGGGCATTAAGGATGGAGAATTCAGCGATAAGCTTGACGCGGTTGGGTATGCTTTTAAGGCGGTAGCCGCGGTGGAAGGCGCCGTTGTATTATGCAGGATGATGAACACAGCCAAGCCTATGCAGGGCCTGATCAAAAGCCTTAAATCTGAATTAAACAGTTATGCTTCATGACTGTTTTTTTTAATATATAATATACTAAAAAGTCTATTATATATTAAAGGTGACGTAAAAAAATATTATACAATCAAGTTAAATAAAGTACATCAAATTGTAATAAAATATACTAAAAAGTCTAAAACAAAAAACCATGCAATCAAAAGGAAAAACAGTATTAGTCACAGGTGCCTCATCGGGCATCGGGCTGCTTGTGGCCAACAAGCTACACGAAAATGGCTACCAGGTAATCGGCACAAGTCGGGATCCGGAAAAACACCAGGCAAAATTACCATTTAAGCTACTGCCGTTGGATCTGAATAATGACCATTCCATAGCATCTTTTGGCGAGCAGCTGTTCAGTCAGATCAAAACTTTAGATGTGCTGATCAACAACGCAGGTTACTTAGTAAACGGACTTGCAGAGGAAACCCCTATTGAGTTAGGCAGGCAGCAGTTTGAGACCAATTTTTGGGGAACGATCAAAATAACTAACGAGTTGCTGCCCTACTTCAGGAGGCAAAAACATGGAAAAATAATTACGCTTGGTTCCCTGCTGGGTTTAGTGGGTCTACCATATGTCTCCTATTACGCGGCTTCCAAACATGCCCTCGAAGGTTATTTCAAATCACTTCGGTTTGAATTAAACCAGTTTAACATCAAGGTGGTTATGGTTGAGCCGATGAGTTTTAAAACCAGTATCGGAGAAAGTGGAACTGTTGCAACAGGAAATATCAAGGATTATGACCTGTTCAGGCAAAAGGTCACCGCATATACCAAAAGTACATTTGATAAGGCCCCTGAACCTACGCCGGTTATTGATACTGTACTGCAAACAGTCAGGGAGCCTAATCCAAAGTTTAGCTACCCGGTTGGGAAGGGATCATCCATCATACTACTGCTTCAAAAATTCGCTTATAACGTTTTCGAGAAGTCCATTTTGAAATCAGTTAACACTTCAAAATAGAATTAACAAAAGAAATAAAATCATGCAATTAAAAGGAAAAACGGTATTGATCACAGGCGGTGCATCAGGTATCGGGCTGGAAGCAGCAAAACAATTTTTAGCCAATGGCGCCAGCGTGATTATCACCGGCAGGAACCAGTTGAAATTAGATGAGGCCAGGAAACTATATCCGGCAATTACGGCCATTAAAAGCGATGTATCAGATGCAGGTGATGCGCAAAAGCTTTTCGACCAAATACAGCAATTGGGCGGTATAGACATTTTATACAATAATGCAGGGGTGTTAACTGACCCGATCAACCTCGGGATAGCAAACGGTCAGCATTTTGAGGACGCGGCGTACGAAATGAACGTTAATTACCTGGCGGTGATTCGGCTTAACAATCTTTTCATCGATATGCTGAAATCAAGGAAAGAAAGCGCGATCATCAACACCACTTCATCACTCAGTTATGTTCCGTCATTGCTTGAAGCCACTTACGCCGCATCCAAAGTAGCATTGCAGTTTTATACCAAATCGCTTAGAAAGCACCTGCAAATTTTGAACAAGCAGCGTAAAAGTTTTTGAACTTTTACCGCCGCTTGTTGCCACAGAAATGACAACTGATATGAACGGCAAAAAAATGACCACCGCAGATATGGTGAAAGCGTTTATTGCAGGCCTTAAGAAAGATAAGCTTACTATCCTTATAGGCGATACCAAAGTAGTGTATATACTGAACCGGCTTTTTCCGAAACTGACTTTTAATTTGGCTAATCCTAAGAAAAGTTACAAAGTAATAGCCTCGTAAAACCATTATAACCATAAAAAAATGAAAGCTTTCATTATAGACAAATATAAAAGTAAGGATGGCGGGCGCATTGGGCAAATGCCTGTTCCGGAACCACAGGCAGATGAAGTATTGGTAGAAATACACGCTGCCGGTATCAACCTCCTGGATTCCAAAATCAGAGACGGGGAGTTCAAACTTATTTTGCCGTATAAAACACCATTTGTTTTGGGCCATGACGTTGCAGGTGTTGTAACTAAGGTCGGGGCCGGGGTGCAGCAATTTAAAGTTGGCGACGAGGTTTATGCACGACCAGCAGATCATCACACTGGAACGTTTGCGGAATTTATTGCGATTAAGGAAGCTGATGTAGCGCTTAAGCCAAAGAAGCTGAGCATGGAAGAAGCCGCATCGATTCCACTGGTAGGCCTGACCGCCTGGCAGGCATTGATCGAAAAAGGGGGGCTGAAGAAAGGACAGAAAGTATTCATCCAGGCGGGCTCCGGTGGTGTAGGCACATTTGCCATTCAGTTGGCGAAATACCTGGGAGCTACCGTGGCTACAACTACAAGTGCGGCTAACATAGAGTTAGTGAAAAGCCTCGGTGCAGATGTTGTCATCGACTACCAGAAAGATGATTTTGAGAAAACTCTGCACGGTTACGACCTGGTTTTGAATAGCCAGGACGGAAAGACACTCGAAAAATCACTTCGTATATTGAAGCCTGGCGGAAAGCTTATCTCGATCTCTGGCCCGCCTGATCCGGACTTTGCGGATGAAGTCGGATCGCCCTGGTTCGTAAAATTAATCATGCGCCTTTTGAGCTCTAGAGTAAGGAAGAAGGCAAAACGGCTTAATGTGGGCTTTTCATTTCTGTTTATGAAGGCAAACGGAGCTCAGTTAAAGGAAATAACCTCTCTTATAAATTCCGGTACGATAATACCGGTTATCGACAAAGTTTTCCCATTTGAATCGATCAAAGAAGCGATGACTTATGTTGAAACCGGACGAGCTAAAGGAAAGGTTGCTGTCAAAATTAAATAGAGGGGCGCGGGCTTATACAAAGATCACCGATATCTGAGCCATCAGGTTGGCTAAAGAAAATAAGCTTACCAAATAATAATCACCCTATCAGGGTGATATGGCAGTCCCTGGAAAAGTTTAGTTTTGATTTGATGAAAACCAGAACCAATATCATTTTTAAGTTAGCGTCGCCGGCATTCTGCATTTGTTTGTCACTTGCTGCATTAGCCCAAAATGATGCTTTAAAACAAAAAATACAGATTAAACTTGATTCACTGTGTGTGGCCGGGAAATTTCCGGGGCTTACCGCCGGGATCGTTTTTCCTGATAATACCAGTATGGCATTTGCCTCGGGCATGGCCGATTCGGCTAAACATCAAAAAATGGCAACTGACGCATTCTTGATGCAAGGCAGCGTGGGTAAGACTTACGTATCAGCTGTTACCATGCAGCTGCTTAAAGAAGGAAAATTTAAACTTGATGATAAAGTATAAAAATACCTCGGTCATTATTCATGGTTCAGCAGGTTGCCAAACGCACAGGACATCACTATTAAAATGCTGATGAACCATACCAGCGGCATTATGCGCTATGAATTTAAAGATGCTTTTACAAAAGACCTGAGCAATAACCCGGATAAGGTATGGAAGCCCGAAGAATTGATCGCTTATGTGCTGGACGAAAATCCGGTATTTAAAGCAGGAGAAGGCTGGGAGTATTCGGATACCAATTACATTGTACTGGCGATTATCATTGAGCAGGTGACAGGGAAGAAATACTATGACCTGGTAACAGAACGCATATTGCGCCCTTTGCATTTAACTCAAACATTGCCATCGAACAAAAGAAAACTGAAAGGCCTGGTGCAGGGATATGCCGGGAAAGACAATCCCTTTGGCGGCCGGAGTGAAGTAATTGCTGAAGACGGAGAATTTATCATCAACCCGCAATTTGAATGGACTGGAGGCGGTATTTATTCAAGCAGCCTGGACCTGGCCAAATGTCTTTTTTACCTGTTATGGAGGAGGGTGTCCCCGCAAAAATGCCAGGAGCCAATGCCAGTTATGGATTGGGTGTTATCATCAGGCTATCGCAAAAATATGGCACCTTGTACGGGCATAGCGGGTTTTTCCCGGGATATATGACCGAGATGTGTTACTTTCCCAAATATAAAACGGCCTTTGCGGTACAAACCAATACCAGCGATTATAAGAATCTGAAAATATCCGTTCTTAAAGTTTTGATGGAAATAGCCGGAACAACGTTTGAGGAGCAGTATTTGTAGCGCTTTATCAGAATATATAAAAATGCAAACAGTTGATTAACAGGTGTTCACGCGTGTTCACGGGCGTTCATGTTGTACGTGAACATGAACAGGGTTAAACCAACCACTGTTTAGGAACGGCGTTCAGATTGAGCTAACAATCAATATATTAATTGATAAATCACCCTAATGGGGTGATAATGTGCTAAAATCACCTTAGTATCTTTATGCTGACCGTAAAACGGTATTAGCTAATGCGATATGGAATATTCCAGGATACTTGAAAACAAAAACAGGATAACCAGTACTACCCCGGATCACAGATCATACACCGAGACAGCGGGTAATTTTAGTATCCGGTTTGTTTTTAGCGGGAACGAGGTTTGTTCCATAGGTAGAAGACAATTGTCCATACACAGCGATTCATTTATTATACTGAATAAGGGCACACAATTTACCAGCAGCAGCGATCCCCGTTTACCCGTCAATGTGTTTTCTATTGAGTTTGATGACAGCTTTTTAAAAGATTTTAACACCAACTTTTTTAAAGGTAAAAACGCTGTTTTGCTCGATGCTGATCATTCTGCTTACCAGCTTCGCGAAACTATATACCCTTTTAAAGGCGATCTGAAACTCAATGTCAGCAGGCTCAAAAAATACATTGAAAATGGCGCTGCAGATGATGTTCTAATAAATGACTACCTGCAAAAATGCCTGCTGAATTACTATAGGGTGTATAATGAGGAGATATTTCAAAAAGCTAAAAAACTTAATTTTCTCCATTCCAATACCCGCATTGAAATATTGAGGAGGCTTAACCTGGCTAAGGAGTACCTGTATGCAAACTATAATAAAAATATAAACCTTGAAAGTTTAGCCAATCATGCCTGCCTTTCAGTGAACCATTTGCTCCGCACATTTAAACTTGCTTATAACCAATCACCGCATCAGTTCCTGATCCAGATCCGGCTGCAAAGAGCGCAGTTGTTATTACTTAAAACTGAGTATCCTGTTTATGAGATTGTAAACATGGTTGGATTTAAGTGTACCAGCTCTTTTATCAGGTTGTTTCGCAACAGGTATCAAACTACCCCGCTTAAATACAGGAATGTAATTGCTTAAAAGCTTCTGCTGAATACTGATTAATGTCAATTTTCATTTTTGAGGATTGTCTAATTACGCAATCTTATTATATTTGCATCCCGGTTGAGAAATATAGAGATATTTCAATCAAAATATTTGGCCCGTTCGTCTAGGGGTTAGGACGTTAGATTTTCATTCTAGAAACAGGGGTTCGATTCCCCTACGGGCTACGAAAAACAGTATTAAAAGATGCTAAACCCTGCAAATCAAAAGTTTGCAGGGTTTTTTATTGGTATCAAAACACCATTTTATGCACCAAATCGCAACAAAAATGAGCGTAATTCGGTGCGTACTTTATGGAATGATACTACGCACCGAATTATTCATAATTATTTGATTGTCAACATGTTCAGCGAGTGAACATCTTGATAAAAGCAGGCAGCAAATCTACTTTTGTTTCACTTTTAATCATGTAATTATGAAGAGTAATTTCCATCTGCTTTTTTATCTCAGAAAGCAAAAAAACTACAAAGGCGGCCCCATGGCCATCTACATGCGCATTACTGTTAATGGCAAACGCGCCGATATGTCCGCCGGGCGTGAATGCGATTCCGCCAAATGGAACAGCCGTGCAGGACGTGCCATCGGCACAAAAGAAGAAATCAAAACGCTTAACAATTACCTGGACAGCCTGCAAACTAAGGTCAGGAATGCACATCAAATGCTGATTGATTCAAATCAAACTATTACTACCGAGAGTTTGCAAAACCAGTTCCTGGGTAAAACAGAAAAGAGCCGCTTCCTGGTACAATTATTCAACGAGCATAATGACAAAGTAAAAGCATTAATAGGAAACGGATTTGAAGCAAATACATTAAAAGGATATAATACTTCCATAAAACACCTTACTGGTTTCATGCAAAAAGAATATGGTAAATCAGATATAGAGATTAATCAACTAAACCATGCCTTTATTACCGGCTTTGAGTTCTATCTGAAAACCGACTGTAAGTGTAGCGGTGTATCTGCTGCCAAATATATCAAGCACCTAAAGAAGATAGTTAACCATTGTATTGCTAATAGCTGGCTAAAGCAAAACCCGTTTATCAATTATAAATCAACCGCAAAGGCTAAAGAGCGCACTTACCTTACCCAACAAGAACTTGATACGATTGCCAGTAAAAAGTTGACCATAGAACGTTTGGCACAAGTAAGAGACATTTTTGTGTTTTGCTGCTATACCGGACTATCTTTTGCTGATGTCAAAAAGCTAAAGAGAAACGAGATAGGTATTGGTGTAGATGGTGAACAATGGATATTCACGAGCAGGCAGAAAACAGATACATCTTCAAGGATACCTCTATTGCCTGTAGCCGTAGAGATATTAAATCGCTACGAAGATCATCCGCAATGTGACAATAAGGGATTGCTGTTGCCAGTATTGAGTAATCAAAAAATGAATGCTTACCTAAAGGAGATAGCCGACTTGTGTAGTATCATTAAGCATCTCACTTTTCACTTGGCACGACACACTTTCGCTACCACTGTAACCCTGTCTAACGGAGTTCCTATCGAAACAGTTAGCAAAATGCTAGGGCATACAATCCTCAAAACTACGCAGCATTATGCTAAAATACTGGATATAAAAGTGAGTCAAGACATGGCTTTACTTAAAAAGAAGTATTCTTCAGTTAAAGCTAGTTAATAATCTCTCCATTAAATCAATGTTATCAATAAACCATAAAATCAATCGCCATGCTTGAACAAATTTTAATATCCGATAATAACATACAGAATAAAATATTCTTAATCAGAAACCAAAAAGTAATGCTGGATTTTGACCTGGCCGCACTATATGAGGTTGAAACAAGAACATTAAAACAGTCTGTTAAAAGAAACTCGATTCGTTTTCCTGAAGATTTCATGTTCCAATTAACTAAGAGTGAATGGTCTGAGGTTATCACAAATTGTGATAACCTTCCTCAAAACGTTAAATTCAGTCCTACAACCCCATATGCCTTTACTGAACAAGGCGTGGCCATGTTATCCAGCATATTGAATAGTGATAGAGCGATAATCGTAAATATCCAAATTATCCGAGTTTTCACTCGTGTAAGGCAATTTCTTTATGATAATGCTGAATTGAGAATTGAGATAGAACACATAAAAAAAAGACTGGCCAATCAAGACAAAAGCATCGAACTGGTATTTCAGTACTTGGATGAATTGCTAGACAAGAAGGATAATTTAAACCCACGTAAAAGAATTGGATATAAGCCGGATAATTTATAGGCGAACTCGTTATTGTGTGGAAATTAACTCAATTTATTTTAAATTTATCCTATTTTTAAAGCCGGAATAACTTAACCTTATTTATAACTAATTAAATCATTTTGCAGCTAACAGAAGACCAGATATATGCCCTTGCGCCTGATGAAGCTTCAAAAAAAGCCGGGCGTGATTTGGCTACACCTGCCAAATGGGTTACCAAAGGCATTAACGATCAGGCCTTATGGGGCGAGTGCCAGGGCAGCGGTAGCAAACCTTATCAAACACAGGTCGATCTTTCCGCAATAGCTTTCAAATGCTCGTGTCCAAGCCGCAAATTCCCGTGTAAACACGGGCTTGGCTTGCTATTGTTATGTGCCCGCCAGCCGGGCTTATTTACCAATGCAAATATACCTGCCTGGGTAAGCGACTGGATTAGCAAGCGATCTGAAAAAGAAGAGAAAAAGGTTGAAAAGGCAGAAAAGCCAATTGATGAAGCGGCTCAGGCCAAACGCCAGCAATCGCGCGAGCAAAAAGTAAGTGCGGGGATAAACGAGTTGTTGATTTGGGTAAAAGATATTGTTCGAAATGGCATCTTAACTGTACCTGAAAAGGGAGCAGGCTATTGGGATAATATGGCCCGCCGCATGGTTGACGCCCAGGCATCAGGAATGGCAGCAATGGTTAAAAATCTTGGGGCAACCAATTTCTGGAACGAAGGCTGGCAAGACAATTTTATGGATAAGTTATTGCAGTTATACCTGGTTGCCGAAAGCTATCAGCGTTTGCCCGGAATTAATCCATTATTGCAACAGGATATACGCTCGGCCATTGGTTTTACCGTTAACCAGGACGAGCTTAGACAGCAAAGCGGCCTTACCGATACCTGGCTGGTAATAGGCAAAGACAGCCGGGACGAACAGCAAATCACTGTTGAGCAAAACTGGCTCTACGGTTTGAAAAGCAACCAATACGCGCTGGTTCTGCAATTTATTGCACGCGGACAGGTTGCCCAGTTATCAATAAGCACGGGCATGTACCTGGATGCAGAATTGAGTTATTTCCCGTCAGTTGTACCTTATAGGGCTATTATTAAAAATCATGTTGCTGCAAAGTCTGGCTCTGCACACGATATTAAAAGTTTTAACGGCTGGCAGCAGGTAGCCATACAGGAAACCTCGTTAAACAGCAGGTTACCGTTCAGAAATGAAATGCCATTCATCATTGCAGCATTAAAACCAGTGCAATATCAAAAACAATGGTGGTTACAAGATCAGGAAGGCTGTTTATGCAGGATCGCTTCGGACTTTAAAAACATATGGCAATTGATGGCTTTAAGCGGCGGCGAACCTTTAACCATGACCGTAATAGGTAAAGAAAACGAGTACAAGCCATTAGGCGTATGGCATCAAAATAATTATAAAACAATCTGATGAAAGCCTGGGAATACGTAATTAATACCGCCATGCTGGGAACGGATAAACCGATGCCCGGTAATCAAAATCTGCCGGATTCCATAACTGAAATTGCGGTAAAGATTGATGCTATTGATTCAATAGATAAAGAGGCAAAATTTCTGCAAAAGGCATCAGTTATTTATAATTACCGGCAATGCGGGTTTACCCCTTTTCAGAAACAGGATTTGCCGGTGACTATTGCATCTGAAGAAATTAAGCCCTATTGTTCGCTTTTAGCGGCAAGCGTTTTAAATGATATCCTTAACGAAGATAACACAGCTCTCCTGGAATTATGGATGAGCCGGTGCTGCGAAAAGGGACAATTATTTTTGCCTGATGCTTTGCCTGCTGTACTGGATAAAGCAGAAAAAGACACCTCGTTGCGATCAATGGCTATTGCTTGCAGTGGCAACCGTGGCGAATGGCTAAGTAAGCTCAATCCGGTGTGGGGTTATTTTAGAACATTTCCCGATGAGGAGATATGGCAAACCGGCAAGCCCGAAGAAAGGGCGGCATTATTGAAAAAGATGAGGCAAGATGATCCCGGGCGGGCGAGAGAATGGCTGCAACAAACCTGGGAGCAGGAAACTGCAGCAAGCAAAGTGGAATTACTTAAAACATTGCGCATTAATGCAGGCACCGGCGATTTGGAATGGCTGGAAAGCTTGCTCAATGAAAAAGGGCAGAAAGTTAAAGATGAGGCAATAGCTTTACTTAAGCTGATACCGGGCTCGTCCATAGTTAATCAATACGAAGGTTTGTTAAAGCAGTCCGTTAACCTTAAAAAAGAGAAAGCTTTATTAGGGATGATGAATAAAGTCTCTATCTGGCAAAAGTTGCCTGCAGTGGTAGATGAAAGCATTTTTAAATCGGGGATAGAAAAGTTAGCCGGACAGAAAGCATCTATTACGGATGAAAGTTTTATCTTATACCAGCTAATTGGTAGTGTACCGCCATCTTTTTGGGAAAAGCAGTTTGAATGCACACCAGGACAGGTAGTAGAGTATTTTGATAAATATGCTAATGATAAAGTCACCGCTTTAGGGCTGGCAGTGTCGCGCTTTAAGCAAAAAGAATGGATTTCTTATTTTCTTGAGCAGCCTGGTTTTTATCCGGATTTTATCGAGATGATGGCCACCGTCGAGCAAGAAAAATATCTAACCCGCTTTTTAAAGGCTGATGCGCAGAATATGATACACTATGCACTGAGGCTAAAGCACGAATGGGGACTTGATTTTGCATTATTGGCATTCCGGGAAATGGCTAATCATCCTTATGAATATAACCGGGCATTTTTTAGCAAGCATATAAAACTGATTCCGGTCAGCACCCTAAGTCACCTTGAGAAAATCGAACCTAAAGATGCTAATCTCCAAAACGCCTGGGAAAAAGGCAAACATCATTTAATTAAATTACTCGGCTTAAAGCAACAAACGCTAAAGGCTTTTAACGCATAAATACCTTAACATGTCACAGCTATTACGTCAGCATGCAGAACAATTATTTGCACACGAACTGGAAGAACTTAAAAAACAGGATAATGACAAGCGCCCGGCTAACTGGGTGCTTTCACCCCAATCTGTAGTTACCTACCTAGTAGGCGGTAAACTCAAAAACGGGTTTGAGGTATCACCTAAATACATCGGTAACCGCCGCCTGATAGAGATAGCTGTGGCAACGCTCACTACCGATCGTGCTTTGCTGTTGTACGGTTTACCGGGAACGGCTAAAAGTTGGGTGAGCGAGCATTTGGCCGCCGGTGTAAGCGGGGATTCAACCCTGATTATTCAAGGAACAGCAGGTACCAGTGAAGAATCGGTACGTTATGGATGGAATTATGCGCGACTGATAGCGGAGGGCCCTTCGGCAGGGGCACTGGTAGAAACCCCGGTAATGCGGGCCATGAAGGATGGCAAGATCGTTCGGTTAGAAGAACTAACCCGCATAGGTGCCGATGTGCAGGATACGCTGATCACCATTCTGTCCGAAAAAACATTGCCCGTCCCTGAACTGAATATGGAGGTGCAGGCCATTAAAGGATTCAATGTAATTGCTACCGCCAATAACCGTGATAAGGGGGTAAACGAGTTGTCCAGCGCTTTGAAACGCCGTTTCAATACGGTGATCCTGCCATTACCGGATTCGATTGAAGAAGAGATAGATATTGTTCGCCGCCGGGTGGAAAGTTTTGAAAAGGTAATGGAACTCCCCGCCGAACCACCTGCATTACAGGAGATCCGCAGAATTGTCACCATCTTCCGGGAGCTGCGCAGCGGTGTAACTTTGGATGGCAAAACAAAGATCAAAATACCTACAGGTACGCTAAGCACCGCCGAAGCTATTTCGGTAGTGAACAGCGGCTTGTCCATGGCCGCTTATTTTGGCGATGGGCAGCTAAAAGCTGCTGACCTTGCCGCAAGTATTATTGGCACAGTGATCAAGGACCCGGTCCAGGATAAACTGGTATGGCAGGAATATTTGGAAACAGTTGTGAAAACACGAAACGACTGGAGCGATATTTATCGTGCCTGCCGCGACTTATAATAAAAGCTGATCAGTACATGGCAATAAATATATTAGGCATACGCCATCACGGCCCCGGGTCGGCAAGTAATGTGAAAGCTTTCCTGGAATCAGTTAAGCCGGATATTGTACTGGTAGAAGGACCGCCAGAAGCCGATGCTATGCTGCAATGGGTCGGTCATCAGGATTTAAAACCCCCGGTGGCTTTGCTTTGCTATCAGCCAGATGATCCGCAGGCATCCGTATTTTATCCTTTTGCCGATTTTTCGCCCGAGTGGCAGGCAATTCTTTATGCCCGTAAGCAAAACATCTACGTGCGTTTTATGGATCTGCCGGCAGGCAATCAAATGCTTGTAGAAAAAGAACAGCGTGGACAAAAAGAAAAAGATACTCCCGCTAATCCCGATGCTATCAACCTGGATGCACAATCTTATGAAGCATTCTATAAAAGGCCGATCAGTTATCTGTCAGACGCTGCTGGTTTTGCTGACGATGAAAAATGGTGGGAGCATACGTTTGAATATCGCCTGAATAATAACGATGTATTTGATGCCGTAGCCGAGGCTATGCAGGCCCTTCGGGAAAGTATCCCACAAAAAGATAAAAGACTGGAGCAATTGCGCGAGGCGTACATGCGCCGTTCCATACGCCAGGCCGAAAAGGAGATGTTCCATACCATCGCAGTTATTTGCGGTGCCTGGCACGTGCCAGCGCTCCAAAATAAATCATCGCAAAAAGATGATAATGAATTACTGAAAGGTCTGCCAAAGGTAAAAACCGAATGTACATGGATACCCTGGACATTTAATCGTTTAAGCTTTTATAGCGGCTATGGCGCCGGGATTAACTCACCCGGATGGTATAATCATGTTTGGCATCACCCCAATGACGATGGCACCTTGTGGATGGCGCATGTTGCTCAACTGTTCCGCAAACAGCAAATGGATACTTCGGTTGCGCATATTATAGAGGCAGTTCGTTTAGCTGAGTCACTCGCTTCGTTGCGCGGCCTGTCAAAAGCGGGTTTGGAAGAATTAAACGAAGCGACACTCAGTGTGCTTTGTAACGGGGAAAGTATCTTATTGAAATTGGTTCATAATGAGCTGATCGTCGGCCATCAGATAGGTGAGGTACCCGTTGAGATACCCAAACCGCCACTGCAGCTGGATATTGAAAAACTGCAAAAGAAATTAAGACTGCCCGCCACTGCCGATTTTAAAGACTACACGCTCGATCTGCAAAAAGATACCGACCTGGAGCGCAGCGTTTTCCTGCATCGGCTGACTTTGTTGGGAATTGAATGGGGCAGACAACAATATGTAGCCGGTAAAGGGACTTTTAAAGAGCAATGGCGCCTGCAATGGGACCCTGGCTATTCTGTTGAAATTATTGAGCGCGGTAATTTAGGGAATACCGTTTTGGAGGTCGCTGCTAATAGCGTGTTGGACCAGGCAAAAGAAGCAAAGGACCTGAAAGTGATCAGTGACCTGCTCGAAAAAAGTATTCCGGCAGAACTGCCTGAGGCTATACAGGTGTTGATCTATCAGTTGAATAACTTAGCTGCTGCATCCGCTGATGTAGTTGAATTAATGGAGGTTGTGCCCGGATTAATTACCGTTGCCCGCTATGGTAACGTGCGTAAAACGGACGCCTCGGTGGTGTTAAGCATTATTAGCAGTATCATTACCCGTATTTGTATCAGCCTGCCCAATGCCTGTGTGGCTATTGATGATGACGCCGCGCAGCAATTGCTGGGCTTGTTTTATAAGTTGAATGATGGTATCAACTTATTGCAGGAACCCGAAACATCTTCAGGCTGGCACCAAACCTTGCAGCTGATTGCGGGTAATAAAAATACATCCCCGGTAATTGGCGGTTATAGTACACGGCTGTTAAATGACAGCAAATTATTATCCGGAGACCAACTAATGCAGTACTTTGGCTATGCCATGTCGGCAGCCACCGCGCCAGTCGTTTCAGCGGCCTGGCTGGAAGGGTTTTTGAAAGGAAGCGGCACATTACTGTTACTTGACCAGGACCTATGGCAGGTGATTGACAATTGGGTATCCGGTTTGGCAGATGATACTTTTATGCAGGTGTTACCATTGCTGCGCCGCACATTTGCCAACTTTTCAAGTCCGGAACGAAGGAAATTGGGCGAAAAAGTACGTACAGGCGGCGGCGGGCAACAGCATACCAATGCAATTACAAACTTTGATGCGGTACGGGCCGAACAAGGCTTGCCGGTAATTATGGAGTTATTGAGTTTAAATATTAATCAAACTGAATTAAATGGAAATTGAGCCACAGCACCTGCGTAAATGGCGGTTGATCCTGGGCGGGCATCAGCAGGAAGGAACACAGTTTGATTTAGACGAAGCCGACCTGAAAGTTGATCGTACGCTCGAAGCATTATATGATAACGATAAAAGCGGCGGCCTGGGTGCTTCCTCACCAAATGTAAGCCGTTGGCTTGGCGATATTCGTACATTTTTTCCTTCCAGCGTGGTACAGGTAATGCAGCAGGATGCTTTAAAGCGCCTGAATTTAACACAGATGCTGTTTGAAAAAGAGATGCTGGAAAACATCGAGCCCGATGTGCATCTTGTAGCTACGTTAATGACCTTAAGCAGGGTAATACCTGATAAAACCAAGGATACGGCGCGGCAGGTAGTGCGTAAAGTTGTCGACGAACTCATCAAAAAACTGGCCGAGCCTACCCGGCAGGCTATAACCGGCAGCCTCAACAGAAGTATCAGGAACACGCGGCCCCGGCACCAGGAAATTAATTGGGGCGCTACCATTCTGAAAAATCTAAAACACTATCAGCCCGAATATCAAACTATCATTCCCGAGAGCAGGGTGGGTTATGGTCGTAAGCGATCATCACTAAAAGATGTTATACTCTGCCTGGATCAAAGCGGTTCAATGGGTTCATCTGTAGTTTACTCGGGCATATTTGGCAGCGTGATGGCTTCCATACCGGCTATTAAAACAAAAATGGTGGTGTTTGACACTGCTGTTGCCGATTTGACGGAAGAACTGACCGACCCGGTTGAATTGTTGTTCGGTGTACAGCTCGGCGGCGGCACGGATATTAATGCAGCCCTAACCTACTGTCAACAAATAGTGACCAAGCCAACTGATACTGTTTTGGTACTGATCACTGACCTTTACGAAGGTGGCAATGTTAACGAAATGCGCAAGCGCGCCGTTGAACTGGTTGGCGCAGGTGTACAGCTTGTTGTTCTTTTAGCATTGAACGATGATGGCGCACCATCTTATGATCACCGTAACTCCCAATTCCTTGCTGATTTAGGCGTGCCTGTTTTTGCCTGCACACCCGATAAATTCCCTGAACTAATGGCTGCAGCCCTTACTAAGCAGGATATCAGCTTATGGGCGGCTAAAGAAGAGCTAATTGTAAAAAAATGAGGTGAGATATCTCGATAAATCTATGCTTGATCAAATAAAAGCAAAGGTTAAAAATCAGGCCTGATGAAATCCCTGGACGGGACTCGAACCTATTCCTATAATGTCTTTATTTTCAATGCCTTAGAAGTCAATTTGATTCCAAATGACTTATCTTAAAGATACGGCTTATTAATACAAATAAAAGGAAGATACTCAAATTTACAGAATAAAGTGAAGCCGCTTTGGGTTTCAGTATCCAAGCAAGTAACTTAAAAATACCAATAAAGGAAGGCATTCAAATGCTTCCCTTGCTTTTTTTACCGGCCAGTATTAGTTGCGGGCTATGGGCAACCATATTGTTTTGAATCAATTTGTCGAAAACATACCGCTTTGAAACGAGTAATAGGCTTTTCCGTCAACAACAACGATCATACCACCAACAGCGGACAGTTGCTGCAACTGCGAGCTAATAACCGCCCCGGTTGTTATATTATAAGTGTCGATGGTTTGATGTGGCACCTGGTACATACCGGTATTCGTATTGGGATAATGGTTATATAATTTCCCCGGTGTCAGTATAATATCGCTTGCGGGAGCGTAATCGCTCTCCGGGTAATTTATGGTGTAGAGCTTTGTTCCCGATGCAGGGTCATATTTATTGGTGAATGAATAAGTTGTAGCATATATACCTTCAGAGTCACCGGTTATGTTATTGTATACCGCACCACCAAACGCTTCTGTGTTCCACAATTGGCGGCCGCTGGATATGCCTACAGCATACAGGGTATTTGGCGCGCCATATTCATTTGTATAAGCCATAAAATAAACGGAAGTGCCAACGATAACTGGTCGTGATGGGGTGACAGATACTTCGCCAGTAAAAGAAAAAGTCCATTTTCCTGCTCCCGTTTTTATATCAAATGCGGAAAACTTACCAATGGCGTTAGAGGTTTGATCGGTTGAGGACGATTCTATAAAAACTACTCCGTTGGCAGCGGCCGGCAGCCCGGCAAAACTTGGAAAGCTATGAACCCACCGTTGGCTTCCGGTTTTTGCATCCAATGCATATAACTTGCTACCCAGGCCATTACCGGTTTTACAAAATAATACGCCCTGACTTACGGTTGGGTCATAATTTCCTCCGTCATTAAATTGCCAAATCTGCGCGCCGGTTGAGGCGTTAAATGCTACAATTTTGTTCGACCTTGGGTACGACGTGTAAACCACACCATTGCTATATACCAGTCCGGTACCTGTTTCTGAAGTTGGTGTGGCCGACCAGTATTTTGCCCCTGTTTTGCAATTTAATGCATAAATAGTACTTGCAGAACCACTGGTGCATTGAATGAAAATAGTATCGTGCGAAAGCACCGGATAAGTCAGTAATCCGGAACCAAAATGCCATTTCAGGTCCCCGCCAAGGTTATAACAAGCAAAATTGTAACCATCCGACGCATAAATGTTGCCCAGGTTTTTATGAATGGTGAAGGTATCAGTGGTCATCAAACCTTTGGTGTTTTTGGCAATAACCTGGCCGGCGTATTGAGTAGAATCATTTAGGTTTAATACTTTATAAGCAGTGTCTGTAAGGTTAGAAGCGACCGTATTGCCGTTTATTTTTACGTCATATACTATTTTACTGCTATCACTGTTTGTCGACTTTGTCCATCGCAGGATAGCATACGAATCTTCCCTGTCAGCAACGGTAACTGCAAACTGGCTGGGATGACTTGCCTGGTCTGTTGGTATTTGAATGATACTTTTGGGGGCTTTTTGGCAACTATAAAGTACGGCGGATATAAAAATAAACAGGATAAGATTTTTAATCATAAGTCAGTTCAGCAACAGCGCCAATTTACACAAAATAATTAAAAATGTAGCGCTAAAGCAATCTCCGAGCCATTCGAGACTCAATTTAATGAAAGCCTAAACTTTTTTATCAGGTGTTTGATGCTAATTCGGGAGTTTCTTACAGATTTGCAATGACTCCCGAATTCTTTGCGAAAACATGAATAATTGGGTATCTCCTAAAAACAAAAACCCCTCAAATAATGTCAATTGAAGGGTTATTGTTGTTTTTGATATTGAAAAAGCGGGATGGACGGGACTCGAACCTATTCCTATAATGTATTTATTTTCAATATGTTACAAGTCTGCAAACGTGGCAATTCCCGAATTTTTAACAATGAATTTGCAACTGTTTGATTCCAAATGAATTACTTAAAGATACGGCTTATTCATAGTAAATCCAAGGAAAAATTAAATACATGCTGAATAAAGTGAAGCATTTTGGGGCCCGGGTTTTCCGGCAAGGCGCCGTTTTGACCCGGTCAAAACATGGCTCAAACCAGATTAAATCTTAAGTCATCGGATTTCGCTATTAATACCCCTGAAGCTTAACCAAAATTGTGAGGTTGAATATGCAGATTTAAAGCGCTATCAGAATGGAGAAATTAACCTTACTTTCTAAAGGTTACTGGAATTATTTAAATGGCTAGATATCCCTAAGAAAGATTTGATGGATTTCTAAGGTCCACACTTTGGTCATGGGAATAGAACTTTCAACTTATCACACATTCTTCTAAGAAATCTTTATCATTCCAATTGCTAATTTTTGCCTAATTTGCATAATTCACCATGTATAAGGGTAGAGAAAAACTACTTCTTATTACATTTTGAGTGCCTAAACTCAACTTTCATCATGCAGGAAAAAATTATCGCTGCGGAACTGCAGAAAATTCAGGAAAATAAATTAACCAGAGAATTCATCATTCCCCTTTTAGATGCTATGGGATTCCATAATATCACACACTCTGGTGGCCCAAGTGAAGAAGGAAAAGACATTATTTTTTGGGATCGTGATAAACTTGGTGAAATTAAATTGTATGAATCACAGGTAAAAAGATTCAAGTTTTCTGCAAAAGCGTCGGACGATAAAGGTCTGCAAA
>Ga0307517_10001645_pt1 | contig 36912 bp, 37 predicted proteins | sample 23_EM_MG_FD_194515 | JGI IMG/M metagenome (GOLD analysis project Ga0307517, IMG submission 194515) | Populus trichocarpa ectomycorrhiza microbial communities from riparian zone in the Pacific Northwest, United States - 23_EM | ecosystem: Host-associated > Plants > Roots > Unclassified | place...
TTGTGGTTGGGTTTTTCTCTCGGCCCCCCCCCCCCCCCCCCCCCACACACACAGCACCGTATTCTCCGGTAGAGTGAGATTCCGCTTCACCGGCACCTGTCTAGTAGTTGTAACTAACACTTCTTTCACCCCAAGTAAATAGAGTTACAGGTATGATAGCATATTATGACTTCAGGGGGGTGTTCGCCCTAGGGTTTAGTATCAGGGCATCCCACAACGCAAATTTCACACAAATCTAAGGCAACTCAAAAGTAATTGTGGGAAGGCAACTTCAATGGCTAGTGCTGGAAACCTTCCTTCCAGTCCCTTCTATCTATTCTAAACGCAGGCAAGCGAGTCGATCGACAAGCCGAGGGTCACCGAAAAAGAGCGAAACGAGAAAAGAACAGAGACCACAAGAGACTAAACAGAACAAAACACAGGGGACCAAAGAAAAGGCCAGAAACAACGCAATGAGAAAAGGCCAAAAGGCAATAAGACGAAAATAAGCAAGAAAAACAATAGAGGAAAAACCGAGACGACGCAGAAAGGGCAAAAAGGCAGAGATGGCGAAATATGGAGTCAAAAGATGAAGAAAAAAGCCGTGATCTAAAAACAAAAAGAAAAGGGAAAAAAAGAAGAAAGACCCCTCCGAGAACCCTACCCCTGCTCCCCTCCTACCCTTCCGGAGGGTAAGATTTATGGCTCAAATCAAAGTTATGATACGACAAATTGTGGATTTCTCGGCCGCCCTTGAATTATCCATTGCTGGTTCATATACTCATATCGCCCCTAAAATGTGAGTAGCCCTAGTACTGCGGCTTAAGCAATAGCTACGCTTCTGCCCCCAACTCCGCAAAGGTTGGCCATTTCCGATGCCATCGCCAAAGGACCTGCGCCAGCCCCGGGACCCCCCCAAAGACCCATAGCAAATACAAGACTTCCCGATTCCTCTTCTTGCGTTATCGGTTGTTCATTTATACAAAGGGAAGGCTTTTGTCGTGCCTGCGAAAATATGCCAACTCCAATGATCATTATCTGGGGACCTGCGCCAGCGCAAGAGCCCCTCCGAAACTCCTCGGAAAATGGCGAACTTCCCGACCCCCCCTCTTGCACTGTTGGTGGCTGGCTCATATTTTCATACCGCCGAATTGGAGTTGGGGGTTCTTTTCGGTGCATTGTCAGGCTTGGGCGAGTGACAGACCTTCGCCACCCAGGCTGTGGAGATTGATCGTTACCGGCAGCTATCGCCGGAGAACCTGTGCCACCGCAAAAGCTTCCCTGGGGCTCCCCGGGTGGCTGCGGGCGTCCCAATTTCTCTCCTCCCATTTTCGGTTGCTGATTCACAAGACCAGAAGGCTCTTGTTGCGGACGCTGCCAAAATATGCCAATTCCCTTAGCCATCGCTGGAGAACTTGCGATAGCACAAGAGCTCTCCTGTAGGTGTATGACTAAATTACCCCCCCATTCGGACCCGAACCCGCCCGCCCGCGGGCAGCCCTCGTGTTGGTAGTCGGAGAGCCCGTCGGCGGTCCAGTCTCCAAGCACTGAGCCCATTTGGCGCGTGAGCTCTGTTGAGCTGCCGAATATCTTTCCACAATTATTTTCGGTGCGCCAACGGGTTTCTTCGGTTCTACGAGGGAGGAGGCTTGCAGTTAGAATGGGTTCTTCAAATAAGGATAGACTTTTTTGGCATGGTCATTTCATTCCTTCGTGTGGGCTTTTTTATCTCTTTTCTTCTGTTTTTGGAAAGGAAAGAGAAGGGGAAAGGAAGAAAGATGGAGAGACTATTGCGAAGGCATTTTTTTCTTCTTGCGATTTGGAACTTACTTTGTCGCTTTTGGATCTTTTGAATTCCCATCTGAGTGGGTGGAACGCCCCCTCAGGCAAGTGGAAGAAGGGGTCAGTGAATTTCCCGACCACCCGTGACCGCTCTGGTGGTCGCTCGGTTGGGAACGGGTGGGGTCTCCATTAGGAACAGGTGGGGTTGAGCTGTGGTAATCGGACCGTTCAAATAGTGATGCCATTGGATCTAGTTCCTAGTCGTGGCTGGAGGTAGTGCGATTGCTTGCGTCTGAAGTATTGGAATATTGGGGCAATTAGGTGTAAAGTACAAAGAAGGGAATTATGGAAGCTCGACCTGCTGACTTCCGCACTACTTTGTTGACCTCAAGTTCGTTAGTTTAGTGTTCCTCCTAGAGGGGAGACAGGGAAATAAATACAGTGCAGCTAAGAACTGCGCAATCCAGAGCCACCTCGCTAAGGGACAGCTCGTGGGTGCCAGTTCCTGCGTTCCTCTGTTGCTGCCGGAAAAAAACGATGTCATTCCAGCCTTGTAATAGCCGAGCCTTGTTCGCACATGCCGGCCGAAGCCCGGCAGCCACTTGTATTACGACAGGTACTCGAGTATATCGATCTTGCCACAACCTGCGGGAAGGCCGCGCTGCGCAGCCCTGTGCCAGTGCTGTACCTTAATTCCTTTATGTTTTATCCTTGGCGGTCCTGATGAATATCAAAAAGCATAGCACTAGCTTGGCAGAGCCTAGTAAGCAACGAGGCTACGGGAAGATCATTCAGTGCTGCATCGGCATCACGAAGGAATATGCTGCGATGCTTTATGTTAGGTAGTGTATGAGGTTTTCGATCGGAATAGACATCGACCGAATAGACATTCCCCTCCCCCCCTGGTGGATTGCTACCCGAGTATAGTGCACATATGGCAAGGCTACTTATACCGTGTTATACTTGCTGCGCGGAAAACCCTACTCCACCAATTCTCAAACAGCGCACTCACACTAGCGAGAGAAAGCCGTCGTTCACCTAACTCCCATTCTTCCATGATGCTATCAACACTTGACTTCAGCCTCGCTAGGAAATCGAAGACGCCTCGAACAACCAAAAAGCCATTCACTAGTCTCGGGCAGCCACGATCTGGCACTCGGGCTCCGCACTTAGTTGCGGAGCGTATGTATGCACGGGGGTTTGGTCGACCGGGGGACAGATTGCTCTCTGAACCAGACAAAAAGGGGAAAATACGCCCTAAGGAAAGAGGGCCCAAGTAGGCGGGTGTATGGATGGAACCAGCGCGTATAAGGGCATGTTCCTTCTTCTTCTCGGGCTATTCACCATCTCGAATCACGATTTGGGCCCAAACCACGATTTGAGATGTTCAGGGCGTTTGCATTAGTAGTGTTTCCAAATTTTTAGTTGTGGGAGCTCCAAACCATGGTTCCGGGAATCTCCAAAGAGTTCCCTCAAGATCCAAGGCTATGATTTTTCCTTCGTGGAGACAATCCCAAATCATGGGTTAGAAATCCGAAAATCGCAGCCGTGTTTAGCAGAAGGCAGTTCGCAGAGCATGACCGCAAATCATGGCCAGCTAAGCAGGCCCTTAGAGAGTACGCATGGTTTGGCGTAAACGTGAGAAACACAGTCCCAGTCACTTGAAGTTCTCAACAGCATAGTGCACAATATGACCTGTGCCGATTAACAACAAACTTCCTAATGTTCTAGCATATGAACTGTGGTAGATGAGACCAACATAATCTCTATCATTCCAGCAGAGCACTACGAAATACGAGATTAGTCGACGATTCATCCCCAAAGAAGAGACTCAGAAGCTAGCTAGCTGGTCAAACCTAGCCTTAAGGCTCAAGCAAGATCTCATAACCTTATCGAATAGCCACAGCGTACCCTTACTCTCCTTCTCTAACGAAAATATTTCAAAAAGTACGAGCATAGTACTTAAGGAAACCATAACATACCGATCCACATCTAAGTAATCAAGCACACATCATAATAATATTATCATACCCAAACGAGCAAAACCCTAAACTCTAAACCCGGTCCCCCCATCATCCCATACCGGTAAGGCTAGTGCAGTAAGGGGCTTTGCATTGCCAGGGATTATTATCATATGAGCATGTCTCACACGAGTGATAAACTGTGAAGCCCAGTGAAGTCGATTTTTTGATACAAGTATGGTTCCGTGCGCCAAATAGTATGCAACAAGGGACGCCTTGGCATTCGGCCATAGATTCGAAAAAGGTTGACGAGTTCAATTCCCAGGTGGTCTACTGCATAGCTGTTTTCAAGATTGTGAAGCTACACTGTTCAAATTATGTGGCTAGACAGTTACTGCAAGAACTGTGAACTTGACAGGGATTGAATCTAAGAACTGTACTGTACTAGTACATTCTTTTTGTGTGCGTGGTGCCCCCGGTTGCAGATTATTTGGTGAGCGCTGTAGAAGGCCTAAACCGGAGCTTTTTCAGTCACAGATATACCGGGGTTGGTGTGTTGCGGCCGCTGCGGTTTTGTCGACTTGTAGGGAAGAGAGGAAAGGTTTGGACATGGCTTTTGAGGAGGAGTTGAAATCTGCGATTACGTGCTTGTATATATGGGGGATTGTTAGATAGAGGGTGGGGTCGGCTTGGGCTCATGCATAGTGGGTGCAGTACGCAAAGTGAAAATATGAGCACTTGCAGGTTACTCCCGTACGAGAATGCCAGGGGCTATTATTTATCTGCTAACACTCTCATAGCGGCGCAGAGCTATTGAGTCCATCCGTCAATCACTTGGGTCACTCGCCATTCTCTTATCCCGGGTTGGATGTTCAGTTCCCTTTCGCAGCTTCCGCCTCCAGTCCCTTCAACTCCTCTTCAACAACCCCAACCAATTCTACACCTTCAAGAACCCCGTTGTGATTCCCCACCACATCATACACTTCCCTGACAACTCTTCCCCTCCCTCTAAGTATCCCAGCCCAATACCTCGACTGCCCAAAACTCAACAGCTCATCTTGAGAACTGTGCATGAGAACGACCTTTCCACCTCCCTGCCCTCCGCCCCCTACTTCCACCAAAACCTCCTCATCAACATCCTTCCACCCCCTACCGAAGGCCCCTTCAACAAACCCTTCATAATCCGAATACTCCCCCACTAACTTGCCCAAGTGATAAATCCCCTCAATCCCAATCACCACTCCCGCTGCCACTCCGCGGCCAGCATCGGCCTGAAATGCCATATACGCACCGGCACTATGTCCCACGAGCACACTCTTCTCTCCCTTCATACTGTAACGTTCCTGTAAAAATGATAGTGCAAGGTGGACGTCATCGATGTGGTCGGGGTGTTTAGCAACATTGCCGTTGGAAGGGTAGGATGGATGGGGACTTAGACGGTAGTTTATGCTTGCAGCGTTGAGATAGGGGTATTTGGAGAGAAGGGAGTGGATGAAGGGTTGGCCACTCGATTTTGTCATTTTGGGGTCGCGCCAGGCGCCGCCGTGGATGAAGCTGAGGAGCTTGTTTGTTAGTTGGGTATTTGATAGGGAGTGGGGCAACGAAGGCCGGGGAGCAGGACGAGATGGGGGAGAGCTCACATTACCCAGTAGGCGTTCGGGTCGGGATTTTGGTGGTAGAGATCAAGGGTTTGGAGGGGGTGGGTGCGGCCGTATGGCAGCTCCTGAAGGGGTTTGAAGATTGCAGCCATTGCAGAGCTGGAGGACTATCCTCGGTCGGGCCACGTGAATGAATGAATGTTTGGGGGGTAGGTAGTTTCTTTATGGATAAGAAAAGGGAGTTTCTGTTGGAGATGAGGTTTGTTCTGCTTTTAAAAAGCTTGGGGGATTTTCGTGCACGGGGCTTGGTGGGGGATGCTGGCGGATATTGTTCTAAAGTAAGGGCTGCCGCCGGTCCCCGTGCCATTGACATAGGTGCCATCACGTGATGCATAGATTTGCCGGTGGCCTTGGTCAGTCATAAGCCGAGAGCCTTCGGACTATCGTAGTTATTATCGTGGCATTGTGGTTGGTGTCGTCGTACAGACGGTAGGGTAGGATGTAGTTCAATTGGACCAATTTCAGTTGGGTTAACGTCAGAGCCCCCCCCCCCCCCGGGATTAGGAAGATCATTGCAAAGAAGTTTTTATAATTTATAACGGTAAGAGAACATTCGAATACTATACCATACAAAAACGACGAACAAAGACTAAAGAAACAGAATAATGAATGACAATTTGGAGAGCAGGAACTAAAAGAGGTTATGCTTCTTTCCCTTAATGGTGTCGTCACATGTTACCGCTACCATCGCCACCAGTGTTATCACAGAGGCCCTTTCATTGAAAAACAATTTGTCCTGAAACAAGCACCATGACCCCCCAAACCAACCTCACAGATCACAAAAGAAACTACCACTGGGCGTTATTGCCGCTACGGTACTCGACGAAGTTCTCCAAGAACCTGTAAACATCTTCTGGGCCATCATAGGGTCCAACACTGCTTCCTTCGGGGGTCGGCGTGCCGAAACTAACGTCTGCGTCTATATCGAAGTAGTCGCTAGCCCCATAGCTTTCAGCCTCGGAAGGGGTCTCATCGAAACCATCCTCGGAGTAGGTTGACGAGGCGGGGGGTGACTCGCTCATCATGTCCTTCCATGATCCAGGAGGCTCGCCGCACTCAGGGGCAAGGAGTCCTACAGCGAAGCGCTCTTCTTCGAAAACCACACCCCTTCTTACCCCGAGTTCGTTACAGATAGCCTCAACATCTGCTCCGCTCCGCCCTTTAAAGTGTACACGTATGATGTCACCTGCAGGTCCGGCAAGAGTAATGGGCAGGTCTCCGCGCTGGCCAAGCTTCTTGATATCAGAGTAGATAGCGGTGAGTCCACCGAGCATGGAACCAAAGTCGGCACCGAGGCTCTCCATAAAACCCTCGCCTTCGAGGGAATTCTGTCTAGCGTTCAAGGGTGAAAGGCAAGTCAAAGTGGGAGAAAGGTAAAAGTCGACATGGGCGCCGGGAGCGTTCTCATCCGCCAATTTTGCCGCAAGTTGAGCGCGAACAGCCGCTCTTCCGTTGGTCCCGTAGTCTAATCCTTCCATCTTTCCCTTTGCTGCCAAAACTCTCATCGCAGCGACTACCTGGCTTACAACTTGAGCCGGTGCGGTAGGGGTATGAGAGAAGAAGCGAGCTGATCCACCCAGGCTATAACCCCCTGAACTCCGGGGAAATGTGCCACCGACAAGCTTTGGTCGGAGAGTGGAAGCGAAAGGAGTTCTAGTGGTCAATCTACCGACAGCGTGACGAACAGGACCTTTAGCGACTTTTGGAGCAAAATCCTTAATACCAGCCTCGTAGAGCACATTGTTGACCGAAGTAGTATACCATCGTTGAGCAACCTTCACGCGTTGTCCGTACGGAAGGCGGGAACTCTGAGTTGGAACACGAGCATAGACTGGTTCGAGAATACGTGAGTTTTGTTGAGCATTTACTGTAGGAATCCGCTCTTTGAGGACAGATATGCCCTTTTTGATCGCGGTCCTAGATAAAGGGATCGTCATCAGCTCAGTTTACTAGAACAGGTGTATTTAAGGAGAATAGGATGTTTACCGAAGGAACCGGAGGGGTACGTGAGCCCCAACCGCCATCGTGAAGATTTTTTTCGATATCGGAGCTTCACTCAAGGAGAGTTCAACTCAGTTGTCTGAAGAAAGGAAAAGGAGGGGGGGCGAAATTGCGGGGAGCTCAGCTTTAAAGCCGGCCAAGCCTGGGGCGGTGGTGTGGCTGAGTGCCCAAGCTCAGGCCTAAGATGGGGGAACCATTGAATGCCAAGACAAAATAGGGTCAGCCCTCAGATCGGGGGGGATGTTTTGGCCACTCGCCTTCCAGGATTTTCCACCGCATAAACTTCATCGGTTTCTTCTCGTTCTCCCACCATCACACAACAGCACCAACCGTCGATGTTAATGGCAACAATGACACAATGCATCGCGACGCCTATGGCATTTGACCCTGATCTACAATAGCTGAATGGTAAACACATTCCTCCTCTTTGTTTTTTGCTACTTCGGCTTTGGGATGACACCCTTTTTTCCACGAACAATCCAACTCCTATGTTCAGTGAGGATTCAAAATTATGCTCTAGAATTAATCTGATCTAGTCACTTCCTAACGCTTATTTTAATGCTCGTTAACTTGATTTCCTGCTAATCAACCCGTTTAGGGGGTTAACCAACTTTTTCAACTACAATGGGGATAGATTAGAAGGTTCGTGCTTTTCCTTCTTTCTTCCCTACATAATTTATGCGCAATTGCTTCAATGATGATATGTATGACAACATGCTATGCTCCTTCTTAATACATCATGTAGAGCGTCTATCTTTTATACAAGTTTCAGCCTTGTCTGATCAGTGATTGTTCCCCCGCATCTTTCTCGTTCTGCCTCCCTCAATTGTCCTCTTCCGTTCCCATTGACCTTAACTAACGATAGCGTGAATTTCAGGTATTATTCTCCCAACCTTATATTACCCATCAATTGGAGACGGATCACCGATACCATGAAGAATATTTGAACGAACGGGCGGGCAGAACTGTTTCTTCTCTCACCACTTGTGGTAACAGCGGCCCACCTGTACAACCAGGGTTTGCCGGGAGAAGGTACTTGTTGAGATGATCGTCAGCTGACTATTCGTGGATCCGTCTCTTGATAATTGACTCGTTTTATTTATACGATCAGTATTGCTGACATATTGGGCAGCCTAAATGACTAACTAGCAGCCCGCTTTACAAAGGTGCGATACACATTTTGTTCTCCTGCATTTTTTCCCCTCTACCGCGAATTGTCAAAAATGATGAATACTTTTATTCACACTGTGTGATAGCGGGAGCCCGCTTTATGAGCACATTATAACAAAATCTGATTTAATGAGCCTGACTTGACTTTTGCCCATGCCCTTTCTCCACACATCCACTCCGCTCTTCCTTAGACTGGACATGGTAGTAACTTTGCCCAAGGTGTTTAGGAAATCTGATGACGAAACGCTCGAGCAGTTTGTTTACAGCAGTCGATTGCAGTGAGGGCAATATATGAATAATGTAAGGCGATTGATTCCATCTAATTTTTCTTGCGGAAGGCACAATGATGCATACTTTCATCCTCAGTCCGAACTACATAACCAATTGACGAAAAATAATAATTTTCATCTTGGAGAACTGAAGTGTCTCGATCCGCGCTTTTTTTACTGCTATGGCCGATAGGAGGGTTAGCTGAGTGCTAATATCCTACACGGAGGTTTTCATAGGTCGAGAAATATCCGAGCATGCAGTTGATTCCTGCGCGGTAATACCCTAGCACATTATAAGAAGCGTATGTCCCGAAAAGTCAACCGGCGTGATTGCACTTGCATAACCTCCGGCCCTTAATATTTCTGATGGCGGGTTTTGGATGGCGGGGTTGACAAAGAAAGACTTGTGCTTTGTGTTGGAGCAGCCCCGCAGAATAGCCTTTCTATGTGATATAGCTCGGGATGGGGAACTCAGGCCAGGGTGGTGTTATATAGGTAGATAAAGATTATTATTTTTGATTCTATGGTGAATATCTTAAGTTATGCTGTACGGTATGATAGAGATCCCAAAAATCGGCAGCCCGTTGCCCACAGTTGCTCCACCAGCTGTATCGTGGTGATTAATCAGTGTTGTCTGTCCGTCAAGGATTGGTTATTGGTCGGCCCCGGAGGCATCTAGGACTGCCCGGGCCACTGCAAGCACTGGTCATCGCTTCACTTCCTGGTCGGGGATTTCAAGGGCCTTGAGGGGATTTGGTAGGATGCGCTAAGAGATTACCAAGCAACCAGAGCCCCATGTCTTGGACCAGTCTGTGACCAGTTCAAACTCAGTTCCTCCCCCCACCAGCCCTTCCTCTCTTCATCCCTCTATCTACCCCACTCACACACCAACAAAACTCCCCCCAAACTCCATAGCTGATCAGCCAGTCAATCACCAATAATGACAAACCTCTCCGGTACTCTCCCCGTCCCCCGTCCCCCCTAATTCAAGCCATTCCTGCTTAAACAAGCTAACATCCATTCCCCCCCAGACGGCGAAGACAGTCAAATGCAAGACTCCCCTTCCAGCACCCCATCAACACCTCCCGCGACGCTCTCAAACCCGACCGAGAACCTCACCCTACACTCACCGCCCGTGGAGCAAACCCCACCGGCCTCGCAGCAGAACACCCCGATACCAAACTGGGCCAGTAAGCGTGCACAGGAGGAAGCCGAGACTGCTAGGGAGAAGGTTGTCGACGCGAAGTTTACTACGAGGTGGCTTGGGGACGATCTCGATGAGGGGGATATGTGGAAGAATGGATAGCCGGATACAACTTGTTTCTTTCACTCTCTACAATGGGGAGTAGCTTATAATGGACTTTTTTTGCTTTTTTTTGAAGAAAGACAACTATGGAGTATCTTTACTCCTTTACTTTCAATTGTGATAGATCTGCCACTTCTCCGTCTTCGGTATCGCCGTCGTCGGCGTTGCCGACGAGGCCTTTTTCGTAGAGTTCTCTCCCTATTGGGGGTTCAATATATCTATAAGCAAAGCTCGTTCCTCATACAAAGTGTTTCCAATAAAAGTAATAGATGGAAAGTGATTCTTACCAGTCATCCTCTTCTCCTTAACTGCGCTCCCCCCACCCTTCTTGTTCTTCTCCTCATCCTCCTTCTCCTTTTCCCTCCGCTTATTCTCTTCTATCTCGGCAAAGAACTTATCCCTCCACTCCATAAATCTCTCCCTCGTGACCAAGGTTCCCCTAAACTTCTCCATCTCCTTCTCCTCCTCTTTTCGAATCTCCTCTTCGCGCTTATTCTCCTTCTCCTGAGCGCGGGTATTGAGCATCTCCTCTGCGGACTCTTTCAGGGTGGTAGTGAGTGTAAAAATCATTTCCATGCTGAGGTTTTCCTCAATAGTGGGGGAGAGCGCGGATAGCAAGGTATGCTTGTCGTCTGGGAATGAGAGACTTGAGGGTGGAGAGTTGGCATCAAGAGTTAGATCTAGGGTAGGGGGAACGTTGGGGTATGTTGGCGGGTATTCGACATGGAGGATGAGAATGGCTGTGGTGTAATAGTTAGCACATTTGCTGGGAAGGAGGAGGGGCAGCTGAGGAGGGTACGAGCAACGAACGAGGTTCATGATCGTGGCCGGGAATACTGGGCGGCTCAAGGACTAGGCGGATGGTGTATGAGGTATCAGATATTTCTGTTAATTGTTAGAAAAGTTTCTTCTGGTGACAATTGTAGGGGGAAAGTTATCGCACGAGTGAGCTCATCAGGGTAAATGGATTGTAAAACCTCTATCTCTTGCAGTTGTTCTTCGACTCCCATTTTTGCGTACTGTTTCTGGTTTTTTTAGTGTTAGTATTATAGGCACCACCGTGGGTAGGTGGCGAGCGTGGTAGTAAGAGCGCGGTAGCTAGGTTACAGTACTCCTGAGCGAGTGAGCTTTGCTGCTGTTGGTTGACCCAAGAAAATGGAGGGGCGATAATTAGCGCTGTAGATCGTTGCCTGTTTAGTACGGAGGGGCAATTGGGTTTTGCGGAAAAGAGAAAAAGAAAAAAGAAAAAAGGTTCGAGGGAAAGGGTTCGAATGGGGTTCAACCTAGATTCTCGAGATCTTAAGTTACCTAAACTACACACCTACCACCGCTCACACAGACACCAGTTGACCGAAGGAGAAAAAGGTAAAACCATGGCAAAAACACGGCCCCCAAAATCAAAGTCGAAATCAAAGTCAAAGTCGAAACCCGGCAAACGGGAAAAATCAGTCCTTAATTCAACTGGTGCATTCTCGACAAACCCGCACGCAACAACAACTTCCTCAACCTCCAACTCCAACCCGCCAATAGCGAAACCAGACGAAAACCTCCTCATCGAAGCCACCGCCCTCCTCCATGAGAGCTCCTCCCCGGATGCCGCACTCCCGCTCTTGAAAAAGTACCTCCAGGCAAATCCAAATTCCCCACAAGCCTTTGACCTTCTCGGCGAAGCGCGCATAGAACTTGGCGATACAGAGGAAGCCTTCGCCGCATTCTCCCACTCCGCCTCGCTGGATCCCGAAGGTCAGGCGCCTCCGGTGGGCACAGGTCCTGAGAAATTCCTCTGGTTGGCACAGTTAAGCTCCGCCGAGACGGCGGTAGGATACTACGAGCGAGGCGTGGAGATCATAAAGCGCTGGTTATCCACTTCTACCCCCCTAGACCCCGCCGCTACCGTCGAGCGTGGCTTGCCGAAAAAGCTCGTGTCGGCACTATGCGGCCTGGCAGAGATTTACATGAGCGATCTATGTATGTCTCCTGACGCTGAATCGCTCTGCGAACACTACGTCACTGAGGCACTACTTGCACTGCCGGAATCTGCTGTAGCACTGCAGACGCTGGCTAGTGTGCGGATCTCCCAGCAGAGGGTCGAGGACGCGGTTGCTGCGCTAAAGAGGGCGTTCGACGGGTGGAGAGGGTTGCCCCCTGCGCATGAGGATGTGCCGCCATATACGGATAGGGTTAACCTCTCCAAGTTGCTGATTGAGACGGGGGAGTATGAAGTCGCCTTGGAGGTTCTAGAGAGGTTGAAGGAGGAGGATGACCAATTGCCGGATTTGTGGTATTTGGGCGGGTGGTGTTTGTTCCTGCTCGGTGAGGAGGAGAAGGAGAGGAAGGGCGACGAGGGCGAGTGGGAGGAGAGCTGGGAGGCGGCGAGGGAGTGGCTGGAGAACTGTCTTTTGGTGAGTCACATTCTCTCTCGAGGGCCTGTCCTGGCTAATCCGTGTGATAGTTGTATAGCGCGCTCGAATGGGAAGATGAAGGCATCAGGGACCACGCGAAGGAGATAATGTCCAACATTGAAAAGGAACTTCCAGAAGGAATGGATGAAGGGGAAGGCGCAGAGGGCGACGGGGAAGACGGGGAAGAAGAAGGGAAAGAAGAAGGGGAATGGGAGAGTGATGATGCTAGTGATGAGATGAAGGATTAGGATCCGAGTGATGCTATATGATACATCTCATCAAGCCAGATCAAGGCTTACTCTCAGCCTCTTACTCCTTGTATATAGTCTATGGTTATTTCTCAAAGCATAATTCTTGTTGTTGCCGCCGGAGTTGAGCTATAATACCCCTCCAAGATTTTTTGCCTCGGCTTCGATTGGGACTAGGAATGGCTGCGGATGTGGATATCATGCGTCACAGATGTCGTGAACCGACTGGAGATCTCCGGTTTGTCATACCACACCGCATTGTTTTGCCGTTAGAGTACCCCCTTGGTAAATAAAATAGTAACTGAGCGCAAACCCCGCCCCTTAATATCAAGACTACTGTTACTTCCCACTTTCGCGGATCACGACATCTATTACTAACTACCTCGGCAGCCGGCAAGCTCGTCAGCATCCATAAGCTCAATATCCCAGTCTCGATTAACAGTCGCCCACATTATCTCAAACCCCATAAATGCCACTGCTTACGCTGTCTACCTCACCTGTTTCACTAACAGCGTTAACCCCCGACACTGGGATAATCACCCGCCTTTGTCTCATAGAGCATTTGCTTTGATCATCAGTACTGGTGACCGTAAGCCTACCAATTGTGCAAGCAACATTGTAACATCCAGGACCGACCAACCCCCAAACCATGGCACACTCTCGAGAACTTAAGCCCCCGCCATATATTTATAGATTACGACTAAAGTGCGTGGTGCATGGCGGATTAGCCATATGCCAGTAGACTATTTAAAGCTACACTTTTCTCCATTGTTCTTATCATCGACAAGAATACGCCCCCCCGAGCTTTTTACTTCCCCGAATTCCCACCCACACTCCCACACAGACCTTCGGGGCTAGATGGCGCCTGCCATCGCCAGAGCTTCCGTCCCAGCAAGGGAGCTCTTGTTTTAGTGAAGCCATGAGGTGACTCACCGAGTGCCTCTGCCCATTGGTTCACCACCCATCACTCGCCCGGGAAGTCCTGTATAAGCCCGATGGAGATCATAATATCGTGTTACGCAAGGTAGGGAGGGGGCTGTCACTGTGTGTCCAGCTACAAGTGCCTAAAATTGTAAAAACATCAGCAGTACGGGCACCTTTGTGAACCGTAGTCATTCACACAACTCCTCCCACAATACCCAAGCAGTAAACCATCCTTCAAGCCTCCCCAACCTCTCACCCAATTAAATGACTCAAATATATCCAGTAAGTTACTATGCTCCAGAAAATCTAGAAATCCCAATGCTACAAGGTGCAATAGTTCCACAGTCTCCAGCGGCAAATCCAAAAACTCTAGCAAATGTAGGGGAATCTCGGGGGGGGGGGGGGTTCCGACCCGTATCTCTAGATTATCTTTTTTTATCACCAGAGCACCGTAACCTACAGTGATATTCTAAGAATGAGAGAAACCTTATCCTAATCACGAATGGAAGAGTTGTCATACATGCTTCTGGACCCATTCTTCAGGGTGAATGGGGGGGGGGGTATTGAGGATTAATGGCGAGTGCCAGGGTTCGACTCTTAGGATAGGGGGATTAGAGAAGGGGGGTTAACCTAGATGGAGCCTATGATGTCCTCTGGTCTAGTTTGTCGTAGTTATACTGCTAGTCGTAGGAATTGAGGGTTGTCTTTTGCTAACCACAATGCTTTCACGCAGTCCATAGATACTTTTAGTAAAATTATTTTAGTGGGATTTATGATTTTCCCGCCCCCTGGTGATATTCCAAACAAGGTCTACCTAGGTTGGAGTTCCTGGCTAGACGTGAGTGCTAGAGGGAATTAATAAAGCCTTCATATTATGACAATGTAATATGGCAAGTAGTCTATACTGTGCGCGAGGATGTTCGGGTAAGAATTTGCTCTACGATTATCCCTCTTGCACTACTACTTTCACTGAAACTAGAACTTCTCACAGCGCTATTACTATGCACCAACTCTTAACTACCATATTAGAAATACCGATTTCAAGTTCCTACTATACGGAGGACAGCAAAAAGAAGTAAGGGGGGGTGATAGGGAGAATGGGACGGCGATTACATTACGGCCGAAGCCCTCTAATAGCAATGTCCATAAGAACTAGTGGAGACCTAGAATGGCTCGTGGTAGCCAGCGTGGATATGCACAATCTTTCTGAGTTGATCATCCATCATGAATTTGCAGATGCTCATTGTGAGATTGTCATTTATATAGGGGCTCCATAGCCACTCATTGAGAAGAGAGAAAAAGGGACAAGAACGTTCAGACAAGAGCCGATCACCAGCGACAGACTTTTACTTTGCATTTTCTTTTATTTCTATTCCCTTCAGCCACTATTGCTTTTTTCTGTCAAGAGGGATCCGGATGACAATTTTACTATTGGTTCCAGCATATATACACCTTTGGCCGCGGCATCCTGGTGTGGTGATATACTTCTAGAATGAAGGTTACCCAAGTGTCAGTTGTAGGGGATGTCCTCTGCTGTCCTTCTTGTCTCCTATGGCGCACAACTTTCCCATCACTAGTGGTATGCGAGGAGGCACGAAAGACTTGAAAGCCACAGGGAAGTACCATGCAGTAGATTTTGCACCGGCATCGCTAGTTCTCTGTAAATTTCAGTGCAAACTATCTACGATTTCAAAGATAGAAGGGGAGAAAAAAGTGAGCGAGTGAGCTGCGAAATGTAGAGGTCGCGCAGCTAGACCATTATAACTACTATTATTAGCTTTCATTATGTTGAGTGATCGCATCCGAGCCCGGCGGATCTACGACAAGGTCCCGGATAGCGTGAGGCTACGTTCAGTATTTTAACTCCCCGTTTGGACACGGCAGTTGGCAGGTGTTCGAGTGATGTGTTATGATATTTGTAACGTTTCGAACCAACCGGTATGAAATCTTGGTGACAATCGGGGGTCTCAAACCGGTGGTTCAGGTCCGGGATGCGTACTGCTGTTCTAGGAGGTTCAGTCTAGTATGGTGTGAAACCTCCCCAGTACAGATTAAAGGTTTGCTACTCGTTTTGCCTATTTGATGATCAAGAACTAAATCTTTACGAGCTAGCTTTAAAGAAAATAAAATTTTCATCACTAGTTGCTCATGATTATTCCTTCTTTTGTGCAAGTCAACAGTGTACCACCAACTGCCAAACCATCAAACCATCCCGAGTACCACCTCCAGAGCTGGTACTAGTACTGCGGTTCATTTTTCCAGTTCATGGTTCGTGAACTACAAACCACCTCTTTGAACCGTGGTGAATCGGCGGTCTGAGACCCCCTAATGTGTATTCTAAAATGTAGTAATGACATAATTTAGCTCCTCGTCGTCACTGGTGCGTTTTACTACACCAGAAATTCCCTCTCTTTTGGCTTTGAATACAACAACCTGCTGTTCAATTGTTGGAAAATCCTGCAGGCAAGGTTCATTCATCGCGAGCGAACGTATAGAAATCTTGGGTGTTCTTAGGGTCGTGCTAACACTCGGAATCAGCGTTTTCCCACTCTGGCAACTTTTCCTATGGGTGCCTGTATAAACTTCCGGTGCTTCCCCCGAAATTTGGCTCCTCCACATAGAACCGATTATACTGGGTAAACCTTGCTTCACCAGTAAATAGGGCCGGGGCCTTGAATCCCTGGATCCCTAGCCACTTGCAGATATATTTATATAATAATTTATGAGGGAGTTGACATGGAAAGCGTAATATCGGCACGGCCTTTTTTTTCTTCTTTAGCGTTTTGGTGTGGTTTTGCTATACCAGCATAGGGTGCAATGACGGACTGCGGTGAACTATGTTCAAGAGCTATACAATGTCAAATTTGTATATTAATTATGCACAGAATGAGTGGGGAGAACACCTGCCTTCTAATGATACAACGAAGCGTATCAGGCAGCAGATCCATACAATGCGAGCAACACCCCCAGAAACAAAAGCCGCTACCTACCAGGGATCTTTATTTTTACCCCCCTTCCGAATTACATCTATAACCCCACCCCCAGGACTTAATTCCTTCGAGTAATAGCCGCAGCCCCGCTCTTCCCTTTCCTCTCCCTCCAATCATCTAGCACCCCCCTCCAATCCCCCCCGAGCGCTCCAAACTCGCCACACCTCTCCTTGACGACCCTCCACGACCTCTCCCTAACAATGTTCTCCACCATCCTCTCGTTGCGTATAACCTGGGCAAGCACCTCCGTCCTACTCTCCCTATGAAAGAACCTCCCGGAATAAGGATCCAACCGCTCGTCTACCACACGCTCCCTATCCGCCGCGCTCTCCGCAAGCCTAGCTAGTGAGTCCGGGTCGTCAGGGTCATCGCTCGTTGCGACGGAGGCGCAGTAATTGAGAACGTCAGAGCGTGACTGCCATGACGGGAGGAGGATTTGCTCTGTAAAGTCGCGACATGCCCGTGCGGGAAGGTGCCGGGTAGTGGATGCTGGGTAGCGGGTTGAGGTTGTGGTTGGGTCGAAGGGTGGTTTTGAGGGCGTAGAGAGGGCGTTGAGGTTTTGGCTTATGTTATCGTCTATTGAAGATCTTGAGAGGCGGAGGAATTCTGCGGGTTATTGGATTTGTTAGTAGGGTGGTCATGATGGGGGTAGCTTAGGGGTTTGAGAGTGTACGAGCAAAACCTTTTAACGCGCTGGTGGTGAAGCAGAGACTGGGTGTCAGTGGCGGATGATCGAATCTCGCCTGTCGTTGTCGGCCAAACATTGATATCGTTGATGCTGCCACGGCCGCTCTCGAGCTGAGCTATTTAAGTTGTAAGAAGTAAGGATTGGGGGGGATTATGGGTTGAACGAGAGTATTGGTAATTCTATCGTCTATAATAAAGTGGGAGAAGTGGGATGAGTTGAAGTGGGATGAGTTGAAGTGAAGATAAAGTTGAAACGGTGGCAGCCAGGGATCATCCGATTGCCCGGGATGACGAATGCCAAGAGGGGTATAAAAAAGATGATCTCAGATTGAATTTTTCCGCTTTGTTACTCGAACACCTAGTGAACCACACACCACCGACAAGCGTGAGATGCCAGAACTAGTGCAAGTCGCCCGCTTGGTCGGTAGACTGAAGAAGTATCTTGTTGGAAAAAAATTAAAACATGTTGCTGCGATGGATGATCCGGTGGTGTTTCAGGATACAACCGCACACGAATTTCTCCGCGCAACGGAAGGGAGAACGGTACTTGATGCGAAGTCTTTAGGGAAATACTTTTGGTCTGCTACCCCCCCACTATTATTTTGTTAAGAGGTGGCCCTATTTCTAACAAATTGTTAGGTTAGAAATGGACAAGCCGCCACACCCTGTTATACACTTGGGTAGCAGCCTCCCCACTTCCCTCCCCCAGACCAGCTAGAATATCTGACGATTGGACTCGGCCGACCAAACTAGGAATTGCCGGTTGGATATTCTTCAAAAACGATCCTTACTCACATTACTACGCACGGGAAAAGCCGGAGTTCACTGTCTGGCCGCCCATTGGTGAAATTTTTCATCTGAAGATCCATACATCACAGGATGAAGTTATGTTCGCTGACCCCCGCCGTTTGGGGCGATTACGGTTGATGGACTGTTCTGCCGAAGATATCCCTATGCAATCTCCCTTAAAGGCCCTGGGACCAGATCCTTTACGAACAAAAATTACGACGGAGTTGCTGCGGCAGAATTTCAACAAGCATGTTCCGGCACGGCTACTGCTAGCGGATCAGGGGAATATAGCTGGCTTTGGAAGCTGGATGAGGTATGGGTCACCCTCCTCCATTGCGAAGATTAAAAATATATACAAAAAATACACAGATTGCCAGTGGAAACAGCTAACCCGCCAACAGCGAAGAGATCCTCTACCAAGCCCGAGTCCACCCCGAACTCCAAGGCCGCAAATTCAATGATGGGCAATTCGAGCGTATCCGTCGGAGCATAGAATACGTTGTCAAGACAGCGCACGAAGTCGACTCAGACTTCTCCCTGTTCCCGAGCCACTGGCTAAAGAGCTTCCGTTTCGACCCGCGCTTCAAAAGCCAAAAAGTAGAGAACGGAGAGCCAGTGGCGTACACAAAGCACATAGTAAAGAGCGCGTACGTCCCAAGTGCGCAGATTAAGAGCAGGATAGAGAAGGGGGCGAATGGCAGGAAGATCGCCCCTACGACGGAACTGCTATTTGAGATGAAGGATCCGCCGAGGACTCGGTATCGCATTCCGGCCGAGCCGCTGAAACTCAAGCCCATGGTTGTTCGGGATGATGGGGACGACAAGATATTGGGAGAGGGAGTGGAGTTGGACTGCAAAGATGTCTTGGCGCCGCTGGAGGGTGAGAGGCCGCTCACTGCTGGGGACGTGCATAGGCCGCCGCCGAAGAAGAGAAGGGAGATGGTAAATCTAGCTGCGGGGCGGAATTTTCGGGGGCATTGGGGTCCCAAAAGAGAAAGACATTGACGGATGGTGTGTTACTACTCTGTGTTATATTCATAGCATGAGGTTTGCTTTATCTCTAGGTAGTTTTCTATTCACTCAGACTGTTGATATCCTACAAACCACCACTGTCGGCTAGCTATGCCTAGATGGCCCTTGTGATCTTTCCGTTCTTACTCATCAGCTCGCTGCTCTTCTATGAATAGCATTCGTATTTACAGTAGTTCTTGCCTAAGTATGGTTACTCAGCACAGCCTTCACGAAACGGAGCTTCTCTTTGACAGAGATTACGTTGTACTAAAAGGGGTATTGCCTATTGAAGTCCGTGTGGTGGAGGGGCCCGTTCCACGGGGAAAGAGAAATTCAGTTTCACGAAGACTTTTGTTGAGCCGCCGTTTATTTGAGAAATACGAGAAATCATTTATTAAAAGTAGTGATAGACTTCACTAAAACAATACGCCACTAGCAACATCTATGAATGCACTTTGGAGGGCGCATTGAACAAGAAGCATAAGTGACATTTGCACTCTCGCCAATTTATAGAGTATGCAGACACATTGGTGAGAAGGCAGCACTTATTAACTCCGAGGTGTCCCAATACCTCACCTCTCATAAACCAGTCAGATGCGACTGTAGAAGCGGGCCTTACGAACTACCACTAACCCATCTACCGCAAGCCCAAAGTCAAATGGAGGGGATTAAGAGTTTTTCCTATACTACTTAGTTCGAATCGGGTCTCCCATCCTATAGGCTTGGACACTTGCCGTTGAGTCTCTTAGGGTCTCCTAGAGTTCTCGGAAATCTCATCTTAGAACCCCAATATCTCCTGCCGCAGGGCAGTCGCTCATTCCTAGAGGCCAGCATAGAAAGCAGCCACTTTCCCCCGGAGATGAGGCGAAACTGCTACAATTTGAGCTCCTATATTCAAGGCAAGAACCTTTGCTACACTAGGGGTTTGTGTGGTAATGTCGCGGGAATCTTGCACAACAATTTGCAGATCACGTTGTGGTCCAATTTCAGCCGAAGGTTGTTCCTGGACATCCGCCATTGAAGAGAGTTGGATTAGGAGTTTGGTTGGGAAGTTGAGCGGGTGAGTTGGAGGAGTCAAGTTCAGAAGACCTTTCGTTCCTTAAACAGCTTTCTGCCTCTGTGTGTAAATTTGGCTGTGTCCCAAGCCTTAAATCAAACATACCGCAGTCATAATGGGGGGCCCCAGGACGGAAGCTTCAACTTAGGCTACTATATATTCATCGCTCACCAGAGAGAAAAGAGACGAAGGAGTGGGAGACCAAAAAGGAATGGAGAGAAGGAGGTAGAAAGAGCCCCTGCTCCTCGATCAACGTTAGAAAACGAAGGTATTAAGCCCAGGTAAGTTGTGTAAAGCCTTCTTTGTTCTAGGGAAGTTGCCTATTCCTTCGCCAACTAAATTACAGGAGACAGGTAACGAGGATGCGCCGGATGGGAGCAGTCGCCAATTCCGACACAGGTTCTCATAACTTTGTTCTATTAGACCATTCGGGTTTCTTTGAGTAAATTAGTGTCCAAGAGTGTACAGTATCCGCTCCCCAGATATGTCTCCCTCAAGCCCGTGTGTTCTTGTTAGTTTTCCTTTTGTTTGTGCCTCTGAGTCCACTGCCAGCACAGTAAACCGTCAGCTCCTAGGCCTTGGGGCCTGTGCCGATGCTAGTTTACCTTGAATTTAGCACTCATAATCACGAACTAGCCTCTACATTCCCATGTCTCCAGCAACCACAAAACATCCTGCCAGCATACACCAAGAACATTTTTCGAGGTCTTGTAAAATAAGGTAGTGCCAGGATTATAACTTCGCAATACCAAAACTCATCTTATCAACTTGAATGAATTACAACCTAACCCTCCAGCCTTCCGGCATAATCCCTCCGCCAGGTTATGGCGGAATACAATGGATGATTGTGTCAGGTTCCACTAGGTTCGAGAATAATTCGAATGGGTTAGTCCACGCTATTCTTTCCCAGAACACCAGAAATTTTAGGACCAAGGAAGTGAAGGGAAAATTGGGAACAAATCCGTGCCCCTGGGGACACCGCCAGAAATGAACACGATACAGAAGTGACAGGTGGATAAGGGGAGGATGGAGAATGTATGGGTAGGGGAAGAATAATTCCATCAAGGAAGAAGAGAGAAAAAACCACCAGATATGATAAGAAAGGAAGGTGCTGGAAACCTACCTATGTTGTCACAGAATCCCCCTTAAGAAACGTGTGGCGCCCAGGTTACCTGGAGGACCCCAAGCTTCTAGTAAAATATGTCATGACTGAGGGGATTCATTGGACCAGGTATCTAAGGGAGTTCGAGTCTCGATTTCAGGGCGGCCAAGTCTTCGCCTGACGGCACAGGCCTCTCTTTGTTCGTACTTCTTCTGCAGGGCAATCGCTAGGATCATACCCGAAATGTACGGATCACGTAGGTGCTCGGGAGTGTTGATGGGAATCTTCCCATTTTGCAATGTGGTGATATGGCGGCCGGCATTTGAATCATTGCCAGAGGGCTCACTAATAATCTTTGATGCAAAATAACGTGGTCACCGTTGGTAACTGTGATGTCTGTGAAACCTATTATGATAGAGAGGTCTAGTAGAGAATAGGTTGTGTGAAAGAGTGGTTTGATTAGATCATATGGTGTCATTCGCATTTTGGGAGAAGGGAGAAGTGGGGTTGATACAAAAAGTTATCTCAATCTCTGATTAATCAAGATTCTAGCTAGGGGTGATAAGTCCTCTTTTACTCTCCATTCAAAACTTCGTTCGCCCCTATCTACGTCCGATACATAGCAGGTTTTGGAAGAGTAGGGAAAATGGAGTGGGTGGACACTATACTAAGCTAGAGGCTTGAATCCAGCCCGCTCCCGACGTACTAGTACATTACAACTACCGTATTGCACTCACCGTCAATTACCATTTCAATACTTACTACTGTGCTTCACAGCCGATAGAGTTCTTTTACCAGAAACTAATATTTCTCGAGTGAGATTGCCGCCAAATGAAAGATGAAGTGCCAGGAAACGCTTCAACACCACAAAAGAAGAAAGAACCTCGGACGGGCGGGCCAAAAGCTTGCGGGGCAATTATTGGGCAAATTGGGCGGGGGCGTGTAAGGCGAATGGTTAGGATAACCCAAGAGCAAGTATAGGTGGAAAGCCACCAATAATAGGTTCAAGTAGAGCGAGTGACTGTGTATGCATAAGTCCGTGATGCGTTACGCGTGACAAGACTTAATCATGTGTAGTTGATTGGACAACTAAACAATTGCGTTACCACACGGCTTACTGTGTATATCATACTTTTTGCAAGTTTATGATAAAAGCACGGGAAGAATGTCTACGAGTAGTATGGCTCCAATGACCCTGTGCACAACATTTTAGCATGTGATAGGACGAGCCTAACATGGATGCCCATGACCTATAATACGCCCTATTTATTTTTTTACCTATCTATTCACTTCCTCCGAACCTTATTATGTGTCGATCAAGGAAGATTAGCGGCCCCTCGTGTTAGTAGTATGTTATCTCCTCTGCCCAGAGACCACCTGCCGGCATCCCCAGGCCCGGAATGCACGGGAGGCTCGAAACCAAGTCCATGCATTTAGCTTTGCTTAGTTTGAATGGTTTTATACATGCCCCAGCGTCTCCCTTGTGAGTTTAAGGGCCTGGTATCGGAAGCCGGACACAGTTCTCCCATACATCTTCAACGCACCTGAAAATGCATTCGCAACTTGCCGAGTGATCTTCCATGATACAATCTGCAGACTCCCTGCAATTTCCCTCGCTCCCCGATACCCCCACGGGAATTACGCCTCAAATGCCGTGCACATTCTATTTATATTTTGGAAGGCAAAGGCCCAATTATCATACTCAGATTTCCCAACAAAACCATCACCGAGCCGACTCCAAAAATATACGTTACATATCACCACTACCCACTCGCCCCTAGTAATCAAAATCCACAATCTCGTTAGACGGCTCTCCGAATTAGTAGGACTTTCTCCCCCATTTCCTGAAATTGTTCTCCGTAGTATTAAACAAGCCCTGCTCTACAACTCGATGGCGCTCTTGACGTAGTATGATAGCCGGAATTGGTTTAGAAAGATGCTTAGTGACTGAAATGGACTTATTCTAGCTATCTTCAATCCCAGTTAATTCAAAGCTAATAATAGGTGCGCAATGGAGAAACTCTTACACAGTTTCTCAGAAGCTCCTGCTGCGAATTCTGGCTCGTTAACCTTCTCCTGAGGTTATAATAATATTACAAAGTAATTATAATTAGCGATAGGCTCTAGAGATGCAGATCTAGAATTAGATACCGCTGTCTAGGACATACCCCCTGCCCCCATATTCTATCATATGAAATTAGGGCACCTGGGAGAGAAAGTAGACTCCGCATGTAGAAAGCCCCTTGATTGGGAGATCCAGCCCCCTGTTTAGGCCGTCCTTGTGCACCGTTACCTGTCACCTGGCAAGCTTTGCACCAAGAGAGAGCAAGCCACGGAAGCGAAGTTTCGGCAATCTAGTGTCACCTATCCTCACTTCTACATTGGGTGTACTATGTTTCTAGAGATGACGGATACAGCTAACTTCGTGCTCCACTCCAACCCCTTCACACCAACTCTCTCCTCCTTCTGGAGGAAACTCCCGTCCCAACAAAACAGTCAGATCACCAGGCTATTAGCAAAAGATGTTTGATGCGTTGTCCATGATACGTGGCCCGAGCTACACACATTCCTGGCGAGTCAGAGGAGTTTTCTGTCATATCATATCATAGTTAAACAATTATAGGTTACAAAGCCAAGGAGTTCTACCCCCCTGGCTGCCCTAGTACCTCCTAATTGTTATAGCAAGGATTCCTAGCTCTCGGAGGTTTACCGCAGATTCCCAAGCGAAGGGCCTAGGCACACTGTTGGACGAGATACGTCAACCACCACTACAATCGCCGTAACGGCAGCCAAATCACCTGATATTTGTTTTCCTTTTGGTGGCTTACTGACGTATCAAGAAGTATCAGGTAACGGTACTTGAAATAAACACGGGCGCTTATTAGCCCTGGTGTGTCTGCTTTCATAGTTCGTCACTCGGCTGAAAAAAGTAATATGAGGCTGAACCCCTGGCTGGGAAACCTGGGCTGCGATAGTAACTCGTAAGGACCCAGCCGCACAGGAACAACGCATATATTCTCCGATAACATTTTTTCGCGCTCAGGGGAGTGCGAGGTGATTCAATTTTGCGAATGTTTTCAGAAACGCACATTGTAACGGTGCCTTCTGGCGATCTTATTTCGGTTAATCATGCCCGCGGCGAGGCCGCATGCTGACCGAATCACGCCCCCTGCGGTAGCACTGGCAAAAATGAAGCTGAAAAAACCCCTTCGTCACACAATTGGTCTCGCTTTGAACCGAGTCTCATTTTTATTTTTTGGGTGACCCGACGGCTGGGTTTTCGATGTCTGACAGGCTGGCACTTTATCATCACCTTTCTCCAGGAAGTGTCAGTTGGTGCATTTTTTGGGATGGCATCTGAGTTCTTCATTTTCTACTCGTCGGGGGAGGGCTCGCTTAATCCCTTCATGCGCTGTCTGCAGGTCATACATAGCCGAAAAAACTGGAAACCCAAACGAAAACAAAAACGCGAGTGCAGCGGGAATGGCTCTACGCAGAACTGATGAATGGTCAGCTGAAGGGGGTCGTTGAAAAAGGGGGTTCAGGCACATATGCAGGAGAAGAAAAAGTCGTTTACTCGTAGTGTACGGGATCCCATGTGTTCGTCAAGGGAAACCGAAAAAAAGTTTTATTATTGTGCAAAACTACAGTAGTATGGTATGATAGCATGTTAGATGTCATGAGACAATTGACGAGGTGCCCTAGATCATCCATGCTCACTCGGGATCAAAAATAGCGGGGAAATTGCTCGGGCTTGTTTCAGGGTTTAGACATGGATGGAGGTGAATCACATAACTTGCGGCACCCATCGGATGCTACGGTATTCTTCTTTAGAATGGAGATTTGAATTTTCCGAAAAAGCATGCAAATTCGATGGAATCCATCACCTTCGTCGGTTGGCCTTTAGGCCCTTTGACACGTACCGTACTATACGCACTCACGCACTCCGCTCTAATCAGTGGGGGCATCTTTGTCCCGCCACCTCACCGAGCTCGGTACAAACATTTCCGAAATCCCAATAGCCAGCCTCTTTCCCAACAAGACTCCCCGCGTAATTCACTTCCCCAGACCGAGAGGGACAAAGCCCTGCAAGCAGGACATTGCCTCTCTTGTCAATGCAACAATCCAGCTGTTCCCCTGTTGACCCCCCGGGATTCCAGGAATTGTACATCCTGCTTAACAGCTTTGCAGCGGCAGGCTACTACCGTGCGCTCGGGGGTGATGGCTGGGAAACTACTTGTAGAATGTCATCGACGATAAGGAGGATCAATCGGTGGAATTCCATCGCATGCCATCGTTACAAACTTTGGTCCACCCACACCAAGACACATCCACAGTTGAAAACATGTTTTTTTGTGCCCTTTTTGGACAAGTTACAGAATGAGGAAAAATAAATTTAAAAAATACCGTTTTCTATATAAAAAAAACCCCACAATTAAGCGAGGCGTAACTGCCTGACACACAGCAGCCTTTGCCCAGTATCATACTGTACAAGTGCTAGGGGGACGTTTTCGCACAGTTAATTTAGGTTAACCGGCGAAATGATCCCTGTCTGTACAAAATCTTTCCCCGTATGCCTTGCAAAAGGTATTCTCCTCTTTGTTATATTTTTGCGTCCACAAGCATGCCAGAAGAAATAAAAACTAGTGAACAAAGACATAAACTTTACCGGCATTCCCAATTAGGCCCCTGCATTAAATGTATTGTAACTCAAGATAATTATAATATCAACCTTAATAATAGTGCTAAAAATATGGAAAAATTGCAAAAACAAGAGGAACGTCCGAAATTATTTAGAGTTTTTTTACATATATATTTCCTCTACAGTCTTCCGCGTTATTATTTGCTTGTTTCGGCATTGTGAGGACGGTGTCTGGGTGTGGACAAGGGCAAAATTTGTTTAGACACTCCGCGATGGTATTCCTCCACCTGACTCCTGCCGGCGATGGCATTTCAATGGCTTCCTCGATGGTAGCCGGGCCATTCGGTCATTGAGAGTTACTGTAACTGAAGCAAAAAGCGGTCGTGAATGTTGGCGTCGAGATTCCCGGGCTCGTTATCGTAATCTTACAGGTTTTTTCAGTCATTAGCAGAAGTTATCATACTTGATTGATGTCCCCCTTATGGGTTTATTGGTGCACCACCCCTCGCACGGACGACACCAGAGCCTAGCTTTTCACGAGTAGGGCAACAGAGTGTCGTTGGACTGTTTTGACTGGAGTTAGTTCTTGAGCTGAGGGGGCCGATTCCATCTGCCATTCTGCGTGTGAGGCTGTTGTAGAACCGTTACCTCACAGAAGCACATTTTATTGTCACACGATAGAACCCGCTGAACAAGAGAGAGACCAATCTGTGTTAATCTAATTTACGGATACCCCGTCACTGAGACAGGGCTCTCAGATAGCTACCTGTTTCTGTCAAGAAGGTCATACGGTAGTCAAGTTCGCCTTGCTGGATTCAGTGCTCCAGTGGGGCTAAGATCTCAGTTTGGTGCGGGTTAAACGTACATATTCTTGAGGATTCAGTACCGGATGAGGACTGCTTTGAAGAGAGTGAGAAGAGCACGGTATTACCGTGCTCAGACACTCTATTTCATTGCAAATTACAACTGACACAACACAACATGGCCCGGAGGCACAGTGCAGCATTGGAGAGGCCGTGCGAGTTCTGCTCCCACATCGAAGCATCAGGGTTCAGTGAGAAAGGGTTCATACTAATCAAAAAAATCACCCACTGACGACACACATTCGCAATATCGATCGGTGGTATAGATTAAGGTAATAATATTATATTGAATCAACTATGAAAAATCACAACCGCACTGCAGTCTTGACCGTATCCACCACGAAACCAGGGTGGGCGACGAACGGGGCTATTTGGCGGGAAAAGAGTAAACTCGTTAAAGCAGGTGGCAAAAATTTGCCCGTTACTGAGCCCCCCCCCGGTGAAGATTGTACAGTATCCGTTCGGAGGAATGCCCTTGTGGTAAGTGCACCATGATTGAACTATCCGTACCGTCACGGAACATTGCAAACACGGGCCAGTAACCACATATACCAGTATTTATCACTGATTGTAAAAAAATTACGGCACTCTTACCTCCCCTTACCTATTGCAATCGGCGGACGCTATCACTACCCCTCCGACGGCCAGGTAGCACCGTACGAGGGGTGGCCTCAGACCCTTCGGTAATCCAGTGGAGTTGCGAGTTCAAATTAGATATTTGAAGGGAAGTACGGTATGGTGCTCAAGTACAGTACGCACTGGGCAAAAAGAGTGCACTTTTCGTTTGAACGGCCCAATCGTCCTGGCCAATGAAGAGAAGCGGAACTCTTGGGAAGTCAAGGCGATCCCGCGATTTCCATGAATCACTCGAGCCAGGTAAGTTGCCGCACCGTGTTAGACAAAACGTTTTGTGAGGAAAGTCTAAGAGGTGGCACAGGTCCTACAAGAGCCTAAGTTACAGTGGTACCAATACAGTTGAACTCTGGGGCAAGGAAAAAAAAGCCCGCCGGGCAGCCCCCCCTAACTTCGACCAGCTATGATAGCACTGTACCGAGCATGTGAGATCGGCTTTGCAAGTATTTCTCACAGGAGCCCTTTCTTTTTTTCGAACTGTGCATTTGTTATCCTCACTTTTTTACTTTTTTTTCTCTCCCTGCCTCCCTGACCGGTGGGACATTGGAAACCCCTGCTATCCCTGTCCGTGCCTGGGCTTAATATAGGCAATTTTGCCAAGAACAAAAATTTGGAAGATGTGAAGACTTCAGACCATAAGTACACTTACGCCAATAACAACTAAGGGATAATAAGGATGGTATACACCAGCCGAAGCTCAACCCCTCAGAAACTAAGAAGGACGGCACGAAACTCTCGACGCCTTGCCAGCCCAGGAGACAGTGGACCCTCCAGTTCACCTTCTTTCCCTTAGTGCTCGTAATATACGAGTGCATTGTGCTGATAACATACCACCCGGGGGTGAGCAAAAAGTCGGGTGCACTTCCCGAAAGGGCAGGGTAAAATTGTCCTGGGGAGTACCGGTATGCCGCTGCGGCTGGTACTATAGAGCTGGATTACGATAACGAGATACGACCGTAACATTACGGGAAAGCGCTCTGGGTGAGAATGGGTGTCTGGAACAGGGACTAAGGGCTGGCTGCTGGGCTGGCAATAGCACACCAAACACCGGAATAAGGGCTGCAAAATCTTTCTACTGAGCGTCTTTGGGCCTCTTCCGCTACCAGGAGTCTCTTTACAATTTCTTCAGTATCTGAGTCGGTTTCTGTGCTACCGGTATTGAGTTGGTAGTTTGTGGTTGCTAGTTCCGTACATTCAACCCCACCCCCGAGAAGTTGTCTTGGGATAAATTTGCATGTGTTCACCCTTTTTTTTCAAAGTGCCCCACTTAGCGTTCTCAACCAATAATCACCTTATCAAAAAACAAATTTCATAGATTAAAGAGGACTCGATCATAAGCAGCTTTATCCCTGGGTCCATCGTGTGCTGGATCAAAAGGATCTTTTTTATGGGAGTTACGAGACCTGGGAAGTTGGCTTCCTTATTTCTAAAGATTTTTTCTAAAGATTTTCTCGTTGGGGCTGGTTCGTTTTTGGGTTTGGTCGTGATGAAGGTCGATTTCCTACCCCGGGCTTTTTTTTTGTTAAATCCTTGATTCATTCGAGAAAATCTTGGTATCACCCTGAGGTATGACCTAAAGCCCTACATAACAATAAAAAGAGAAACTTCAAACCCCTAAACAATAAAAAATATCATAACCATAAAATTATCACTTCGTAAATCACAGTGCCCCCCCGGGCCCAGTAACTAAGATCGCACATTCGACCTTCTTGTAAACTGAAAATCCCCCACCCTTTCCGACGCCGGGCAAAGTAAGGTGCATGTATGAGTAGAGCACACACTGCAGTCGAAGCAGCGTCGATCTTCTGGAAGAAAGAAGCCCCTGGATGCTTACGGCACTTTGCATGCCAAGAGGTCAGGATTATCCCCGTCTTACAATTCCAACCGCAATCGCTTCAGGCCTTGTTTAAGCTGTTCCGCCTTATCACATCCTTGGCGGCTGCACTCGCTGTGGTGGCGGCCTAGAGAGTGAGGACCAAATGTGCTATGCGGTAAAGGTTGGTTAGGATGGAATACCTTGGGTGGAGGGTTATCGGGATAATAGGGTTTAGAAAATTTGAGGTCTCAATCGAACACACTGCTTAGAGAATCTCTTTCTGCTCGTATGTGGACTCGTGTGCCGGTAGCGTTGATTCTGAGTCCAAGGATTATTCAATTCAAGTGTTGGGGCTGTGTCATAGGTGTGGGTCCTGTTTGATCGCCCTGATTGCGAATGGGCTGTCAACAAAACCCAAACCAGTAAATTAAGGGCTTCTAGAAGCAGCAGAGAACAATCTTAATTCGGAAAGGGGAAGCCTATGTATGATAGCATAAGCATTGTTATCCTAACTCCGCACAATGGGAAAGACTGAGACAGCTCCAAGCCTGCAGATGGTTCTGGTTCGGGGGGAAGAAAGAGGCGCCCCGGACAGGCCATGGTGCATTTGTGCATCATTGTGCTGTGCGTACGGGCAATTCAGCTCGTGCTGGAGCAATCTGGAGGGGATATTTTTCCTGTTGGTAGGTCTTGTTTCAATTTTTCAAAGCTTACCATCCTATGTGCAAGTAGCCTACAGCCCACCGCGTGTCTAACTCGTATTATGCATCCAGGGATTTCTTTGAATTGCGGTATGTGAGTACTGTACAGTATTCCATATTTTTCGGTGGGAACTATCCCCTGATAATCGATCACTAACGCGACACGAGAATGATTATGGTGTAACTTAGCACAGGCTATCACTCTGCTGCCCTGAACCCCAAAAGCACCTGCCGTGCTCTTGTGATCAGTAAAGTCAGAACTTTACTTTCAATTCTTGAACGGTTCCACATTCTTTAAATGGCGGTTGGAAGGGGAGGGAAGGTAAAGGCGAGGGAGGGAGGGAAAGGAAAAGAAAAGAAAGAAGAAAAGAGAAAAAACTCTCATACAGTAAATGCCAGTACTGTAGGCATAACTTGCGAGGTCCTCCTCCCGGAAGCCAGCAGAGGATAGCACTAGATTGTCGCCATCACGAAGACCTTACTTGGACCAGGGCAACCTAGGTAATTTGAGAGGTTTCCAACTACCACTTCACCCCCTCATGGTATGATATGTTCCAGACATCAGTGTTCATTCCCCCTCCACTCCTTTGTCCCGATTGGGGCGTCTACTGTAGAAGCCTACGAACATGGATTCGTGTGGTTGGAAACGGGCTGGGGGCTTGGGAGAAAAGAGGGGTTCAAGGGCAAGGGAGTGAAGTCCAACTTTCGGTCAGCGGGGGGTGCGCCGGGTGCCGTTCCAGCTTGTTTATGAGGGTACTTTTCGGAAGTTAGGATTATTTTCCCCACACAAAAGCCAATCAAGCTAACTACATAGCCGGGGTTGTGATGCAAGATTTATCACACCAGTCCGATAAGATGTTCATAATTCAAACTTGCGTTGGATGCACATGGATGGCGAGTCGACTTCCGAGTGTTCTGGAAGGGGCGGGGGTTGTCCAGCCGGCCCGCTCATGCGTCCAAATGCGCTTTACCACAAACAGCTAGTCATTCATCGTGCTGTATGTCAGACACTTGGTGATGGAGCACCCCTTGGATTGCGCGCTATTAACTATAGAATGGCTATTATTTCCTTGGTTAGGCGCTGTAGACGGTACTTGCACTCAAGTGCATCCAATGTAAACATTGTGGCGAATGGCTAGATGGTGGTTTGAACAAACCCTAGGCGGTGAGGAAGACCGAAGGTGCCTCGTCCCGCAGCTTGGTGAAAAGCACTTTTTGGCCCCCACATCGCCCTGGTCGTAGGGTACACGAGCACGGCACTCGGAGGGTCTTGTTATTCCTGCTCTTTCTTTGCCACCCCAGACGCAACTTTATCAGTCCGCCAATCTCTCTAGGGGGGGGCATGAGTCTAGACTGTCATGGTAGCTCACGATAGTAGCTTCGAGTTCTGCTTAGCTCAATACGTCTATAGCTGTTACTCCGACGGCTGCAGGCAACACAGGGAGGTCATTTTTTCTTCTAGGTTCGGCGCGGACACAGAAGAATAATTAAATCTATGCCATTCGTTAAGGGTGACTTTCAGCTATAATTTGAAGGGCGCGAGCTCTAGCATTTCTAGAAATCCAAGGGATCGACCTGTAGTAGTGACAGGGATCTCCGAGCATTGAGGGCTCTTGGTACTCGGAGATAGAAAGGACCCCCGAGATGGAATGGTTCTCATCACTCCCATCGAGAGATATGGGTGATCAGGAGGGGTTAGCAGGAAAGGTTGTTGATTCGGATTGGAGGGAAATTGTTTTGGGCAAGGGCGCTTCTTTACCGGCTTCGGTCCCCGATGGTGCTCTCTTGAGTACTGGTATGCTTTGAATCTTCCGAAGTCTCTGCATCCTTAGTCGGGTTCATATGGTTGTTTGGTTATAGTGACGGTACTAAGAGTAGCGTGCCCAATGTTTTAAAATGAAATAAATATGATTCTTAGAGACGAAATTGTATTGTAATAATTGACGACTTTTAACGGTGTAGGAGGTTGAACGGGGGTGGGTGACGGCAGAAATTAACAGAACACTAGTTGGGCCAGGGAAAGGAAAAAGGAAATAAGTCAGATTGCCTATAAGGGGGGATAGGATGCAGTTATAGGATGTGGTAGGGAAGTCTGAGTTTGATACTAGTAGGCACTACACGATCTCGATAGCTTTGGCCAATTACTTTCGAGATGACTGGATTTTGCACGCAGGTGAGCCTTCCCTCTCTGCCGTGGAGCACGGGCTTGGGGAAGCTGTGTGCCGTACCGTGCTCTACTCAAATACTAGCATTCAAATGGCACTGAATGGAACAGCTCCTTGGCCGTGGTGAGAGAAAAAGCAAAAATTTCCTTACACAAACTGAACTCGAGTACGGTAAGAAGCTGGGGGACAGCAAGCCTAATGTTTACTTTTTTATCGGGTGTCTTGGTGGAAAAAATAAGCACCATCTCTCTTACAAGTATACCGGTACAGGGGTAGTGTAGCCAGAACCATCCTCAGCCTCCTTCCCAATCAAGAGGCTCTTGAAGAGTTCTACTATGGTTCTCTTTCCATGGACCCCACGAGGAATGAAAACACATGCTATTGTGGCAATGGTGGTCATTGGACACGATGGAATTTACCGTGGGTACCATGGGTCTCGTTTTTTCTGTGAGGGGCTGGGACTGCTCCTTCACGCCTCCAAGAGTCCCTCAATCTAGCATAGCTGATTGGCTGCTAGACGAGATTCCTTTCCAACCCGAGTCGGGGTTTTTGGGCCACCGGTCACACTAACACCTGCTCCATTCTATAGTGTCATTGTGTAAGTGAAGGTGGGTATCTTCCGTAACAAATGGTGCAGTAGTAGAGGTGAAACAATACATTCTTGGAGGAACGGGGGCCGCCGCGGATCTCTTGCACATCTCACCTAGTATTCTCGGAACTCATATGCTCTCTATCGCAGTCGATGGTTCTGCTTGCTCGATAACTAGATTTGGGAGATTGTGGATATGATGCCTAAGAAATACTGGCTCTGGTGAGGAATAGTTTATCTAGAGACGGTTCATGGATGGCATGCTGCGGGAACAAATAACGGTACTGGAGTCACATGAAGGGAACATCCTCGAACGAAGAAATTCCTGTTGTTTATTCTTCCGGAGAATAAAGCCTTGCCTGGATAGCCAATCTTGTAGGTACCGTAGTGGTATGTTAACTGACAAACGTACTCGCAATGGCACGGCACTCCCGGTAGTAGAATATCTGGGGGACGCAGCGGGGCGGCCTTTGAGACAGCGTTATCTTGATACGGGCAATGGAGAGAGACCTGATCTTTACCCTTGCAAGTAGCCTGACAGCTGGCATGTCTATGTGTTACACACCACAGGGAAATGACCCACTATGGGCGGTGCCCTAGTATCGAGCGAACGAAAAGCTGCGCCAAAAGGAAGAAGGAAACAAGTCTGGTTCATATGGGGTATCGGGTCGCTTTCCTTGAGCAAGAAAAAATTACACCCTCGACTCGAGCTCTGAAACTGGGTTATCTTGGACCGAGTGACAGTCTGAGGCAACAAAACTAAGTTATGGTGTTGGACTCTTATGTTGGGTAGTATATCTATAATAGGTTAGTGGGGGCTGCCGGAGCCCTCAGGCTCTACCGATGTGGGAGAATTCTGATCTTTTGAACGCTGACGTTGAGACTTCTTTGGGAGGGCCAGTTGCCATGGATGCACACACACTATTTAATGAATCATGTGGTCGCACACACTTTTTCAAATAAGTGTTCACCTATTCGTACCAGTGGATCAATATATAATAAAGCACTTCCCCAGGATACTAGACAGGATATCTACCAACTCCAGAGTTTGCCGTTCCTCCCCCCGAACCCACCACCTTTCCTAGATTTTCAATTTCAACTCTACTTTTTGCTCTCTAGCAAGTGATAATTACACTAGAAGACTCGGCCACCCTTCTCCCCCAGTTTCAACAAAAAACTCCAGATGGGGAACACCTACCCGACCCCCGGCGGCTCCTCTCCTGTCAGTTCTGCCTATAGGTCTTTGCAGAACAGTAACCGCCAGAACGTCGATATTGGCTGTCAACCCGGCGAAGATATCAGAGCCATCCATCATCCATCAAGGCCTACAACAGAATCATTTGATCAAGTAAGGTCTTCACTTGCTACGTGGGAGGCTGGCCAAAACCTTGGCACAGACTACTTTAACGCCAAGGAAGGGATGATGGGGAAAATCGACGAAATAACAGCATGCCTGGCTCTCGAGCCGCAAGTCGACGGCTCCGTTCAATCTGCCAATGCGCCCCACACAGCCAACTTCGGAAAAGGAGCCGGTGGTGAACCTATGTCACTCAACACACTTAATTCAATTCATGACTATGGTTATAGTCTGCGCAATTATATCGCTGCTGACCTAGCTGACGACTCGAACTTCCTCCAACGAATTTCTGTAAGAAAAGTGTCTGCATTGCCAGTATTTGTTCGTGACATTCCCCCGCCCTCGGGCTTAGGGACGGGAGAAACCGGGGAAAAGCTAGATCAGGACGGGGAGTTGGAGGAAGGATATGAGGATCGTAGGTGGGAGGTGGTGGCGGGTGCCGCGAGTTGCGGGTGAGGGGAGGAGGGAGAGGGAGGAGGAGGGGTGGTGGTGGTGGACTGGTTTGCAAGCTGCTAGGTATTACCTACTCCTCGTTTTTCATGTATGATACCCAACTAATTTTTCCTCTTTCGCTGCAGCGGTATTACTACCAGGTTACTTCACCCTCCACGGCGGGCACACACCTCCTCATCACACCTTAGCAATAACGCCGCTACTTTTCTACCATATTCTTGTACTTAGATTAAGTTGTTGTAAGTTCTCACTATCAAATTTATGTGGTATCAACCTACTGACAAATGCTTTGATTGCCGCGGGTGAAGGTTAACCCTTGCGGGCTCGAGGCTTATAAATTACAGAAGGCCTACGGTGATCTCACGACAGATTATTATATCATTAAAACTTAATTAGTGAGTCTTTCTTCAAGTCCTGTAAGCCTAGAACAGTCCTGACACCACCGCCTCTACAGCAGCGTTTTCGTTTTCGTCCTTCATTTTCCATTTCCTTTTATCCTAGCTTCTTAAGCATCTAGTTTTTAATATTCCTTACGCAGTTCAACCCGTATGCTTCAAGGGGGCTTGGGAGGACTTAAGTTCCCTTTCAAAGATTTCTTGTTGTACTCTCGACTCTTCTATTTTTCGGGTGCTGAGATTTGTGCTTAAAGACGAGTATTGTTATGGACTTTTGCTTTCCCTAATTGGCCTTTGTGAAGACTTTGCAATTCATGTCAGAATATTCCGACTGGTACACTTATCTCTTGGGGATACCTCAATTCCGTGCACTAACTGGACTTACACTCAAGCCGCCTCGCCCACGATGAGAGCTCAAATTCCCCAAGTTGCGCGAATTACCCACAGATGGGGCCTGTGTCATTGTCAGGGTGTGGCGTAAGGCGGAACACAAAATTGTGGTTTTCCGTTCAAGAAAAAATGCCCTGTGAGAAGTCGAGGAGCATCATATGCGAGAGCGGTGAGGAGGGTGGGGTCCCCTCAGTATCACCCTAACTTGCTGCCGCCGCCCCTGGTAGTACAATAATTGCACGAGGCGAAGCTTGCAGTGACTAGTGGTGTATCCCCGTGCTCCTCATAGATTCCAGTTGTCAAGCAACAACTTGATGATCACAAAAATAACCTAGCTCTAGGGATTTACCATTTTATCAGACTTCCATGATGCAAGTAACAACGGCAGATATCCAGGAGGGCTCGTTAGCCAAAGCTGTCGATTCTAGCGAAATGATTTGGGGTGTCCCGATTACTAATCAATCCCTCCAATAGCGCGCGCCCGAGTGCCGAGTGATAGGCTGTGTCTGCTATCCTAGTTCGGCCCCTCTTCCGCGGAGTCGCGTGCAAGCTGCTCTGGAAAATTGCCTAAGGAAATCTGCCCTCCAGTTTTCCCATAGTTTGGATGCCAACTGAGCGCCCAGATCTTCATGAGAACTCAAGTACGACATGTAATGCTCTACTGATCGACTGTTGACAATTCCAAGGAAATTGGGGCCAGGTGGCGACAGGTGGGGCGATGGTGAACTCTGGGGCAGCTGACATCCCATTCGGTGTAGATGAGCTTTTTCCGCGATTTTTTAGCCCCTTCTTACTGTGCTCGCAGGTGGGATCAAGTTAGCCCCAGGGCGAGAGAATGAGGCCCGGGAAATGCACAAGCTAAGGGAACTATATTTTGGAGAAAGCTCGCTAGCAGGTGCTCCAGCAGGAGAGCTGACGTGTCTCGATCATGGAGGCCGAGTTTGGTGATCGGCCTAAACATGGCCACAAGACCTTTCTGCAGCGACATTGTTCGCCCCGGCAGTCTAAGCTACAACCTGTAGGGGAAGTGTGTCTAGCGGTTAGCTAAAGCGCTAGACCTCAGCCCCAGCATATTATCATTTCAAGCCTTGACTGCGTGCAAGTGATGCATTGCCACGAACTTCCGCCAACGTTACCACTATCATTACCCCGGCTTACAGGTCGTTTAGGGTGGTGAGAACTTTCCCCTGGTGAGGCATTTTTGAAAAAGAAAAAAAAAACCTTTCGAGTCATAATCTGTGAACCATCTTGGATATCGCTCTTTGGGTCGTGTAATCTGATATGCAGTGGATTTTCCTCTACTGTGTTCATTGGACCTGAGTGCTGGGGCTGTAATCCAATGAAAGAGATACACTTTCCGAAGTGAAATTTGTGAGGCTTGTCGTCAATGATCGGTGGTGTTGCGTGGTCCGATTCTGCCTTGATCCTTCGCCAAATGGGGGGGAAATGATTTTGAGGGGGGAAGAGTGAAGAGGGGGGTCTCTGGAAATGATTCCTCTAGAATGTTCGAGGTAGTGTGCACCGGAAAGGCCGGGGGGGGGGGGGGGGGTCGCCCCACGTAAACCAAGCACC
>Ga0307517_10001646_pt1 | contig 36894 bp, 23 predicted proteins | sample 23_EM_MG_FD_194515 | JGI IMG/M metagenome (GOLD analysis project Ga0307517, IMG submission 194515) | Populus trichocarpa ectomycorrhiza microbial communities from riparian zone in the Pacific Northwest, United States - 23_EM | ecosystem: Host-associated > Plants > Roots > Unclassified | place...
GGTTTACGAGCCGTGAGAGTATAAAACACTAAGGCAAAAATAGGCTTTTAAAGTGCCCTAGATTTCTAAATTTTTGTCCCTCCTCCTTGCGATTTACGAGTCGCAAACTCTTGAGATACCAAGGGAAAAATGAGCTTTTAAAGCACATGGAATCTCCTTGGATTTCTATCTTAATAAATTTAGTTAGAATCAAACTTAGAAAAATTGATGGAATTAGAAAACACCAACACCATAGCAATTATAAGACAAACCAAACACCAATCAACTTACCTTAGGTAGGGCGTACTAGGGGTGCTAATACCTTCCCTTTACGCAACCAGTCCCTTGCCTTAGAATCTCTGAAAGACCAGTTAGGTTTTCTAGTGACCATAATACTAGGTGGCGACTTCCTTTTACACAAATCAAAACAAAAGACCCCGAAACCAATCGAGAATCGCCGCGACGCCGCGAGGGTGCGACACCTATCACTTTGATCACCTCAGGATGTATAATTCTTGATAAAAATATAAGTTTATTGAATATAAATGACTTATTCAAAATGAGTTTTTATCTTCTTTAGGTGATGGTTGAAGGCCCCTCAACACTTATCCTAAGAATGTGCAATTCTCTTAGAAGTGGATAGATTTAATCTTCCCAATGTTTTATGCATTAATCTTCAAGATACGGACTATATCTTCCCGGTGCTATATGCATCAATCTCTAAGATATGGACTTGATCTCCTCAGTGTTATATGCTTCACTCTCTAAGGGATAAACATAGCCTTTTTAGTGCTATATGCACCACTATTCAATGGATGAACCCAGTTTCCCTAGTGTTAAATGCATCATTCTCCAAGGGATGAATGTGATCTCTTAGTGCTATATACATCAATCTTCAAGGTACGAACTTGATCTCCCTAATGCTATATATACCACTCTCTAATGGATGGACTTAGTCTCCCCAATGCTAGATGCATCAATCTTTAAGGGGTGTATGTGATCTCCCAAGTTCTATATGCACCGCTCTCCAAGGGATGAACTTAGTCTCTCCAGTTCTATATGCACCAATCTTCAAAGGATATATGTGATCTCCCTAGTGCTATATGCATCGATCCCCAAGGTACGAATTTGATTTCCTAAGTTCTATATGCATCAATATATAAGGGATGAACTTAGTCTCTCAATACAAATGACAACATCATTTAATCACCACTCTTTAGTGGAGGGCTCTCATGCCCCGTAAAAAATGATCACGATGACCAATCTTTAATATAGGGCTTTTAAGCTCCTATGAAAATGTTAGGATGCTATAGGCTCTTACTCTTCAAGGAATCTATAATCACTTAGAAATTTCTAAGTATAAAGTCAGTCTCATTGGGTTCCACATAACCATTTAGGAATATGTATAGATAATGGGCATGGTATCCTCGATCACTTAGAATTTTTCTAAGTACAGATTCTTGGTATTTTACGTTTGAAATGATTTCTTTCAGTTCACACACACACACACACACACACACACATATTCTAGCTTACACCCGTCTTTTATATGAGAAAAACTCATATATCTATCCGAACTGGAAAATTAATTAAAGATTTTGAATATTATTATATCACAAAGACTGAGGGGCTATTGATGAACCAAGATTTTATCAATATATATTTACCAATAAATGCATGATCAAGAAAAACATACAGGTATGATTTTTCTAAATTCTCGGGTGTGTTAGGATGGGATGCGCCAGTACTAAACACGCCCAGTGGAGGCACGCTGGGTTTGGTGTTAACTAGACCTAGCCCCAGGTGAGCTTGACAGTGTGCCAAGCCCTCTCACGATTGGGCTTGGCGGGTGCCAAGCCTAGCCCCAAGTGGGCTTAAGTCTATCATGACTCGTCATGTCTCAATCTTTTAGTTGGATAAAATGATTGGAGTACACCTCACAATGTAACTCAAAATATCACAAAAATGAAGTTACACTCCAGCTTTTTTCTCCATAAAAAGTACTAAACTCATGGGCTATAAATACATTATGAGACCTTCAGAACAAAGATTGACAATCTTTATTCTCTACTATACATATATTTTCAGAGCATTTTTTTCTAGAATATTATTGTATTTTCTCTCTCTAAAAAGGATACTTATTTAAGCATCAAAAAGTCCTCACCTCCATCAAATGAGATCTTTTCCAGGTATTAACCACAAGCTATCTTGGTCTACCAAGCATCAAATACAAGCTATCAATTACCTTGGCTAGGAAGAATGAATGAGATTATTATGACTAATTGATTAGCCAACTATCTAGCCCATAAGCCCTATTTCTAAACTACTTGGATTTTTAGGACTTCATCAGCTGTATAGTAAAGGTCAAGTGTTAAAAGATCAATTATTAATGTTATAAGAAAGTGGTTAAGGGTTCAAGTGCTAGGATATTTGATACAAATAGTGTGACTTAATATATTTTAAATCAATATTAAAAAACTAAAAAAAAAAACAAGAGGCATTAGTCATTCACAATGCACCAAATCACATGTTATAGTGCATTAGAATAGTAAAATAACAATTTTATCCTAAAAAACAAATAACTAGCTATTAAGGATAAAATGATTGTTTTTTAGTTTCATCATTTAATATTTATTTAATTGGACATCGTGCTCTGTTATTTTTTTTTATTTGCTTTCTATAAGATTTTTCACTAATTTTAAAAATGACTCGATTTATCTCAAGTCTTTTTATTTGTCATTCTTTGTTAGATTTAGCTTTATTAAAAGATATTTTGTTTTTGAATTAAATTAATTGATTAAATATAAGCATGAGATGCTCACTTCATGATATTTTATTTAGTTTTTTTTATGAGTTGTTACTCTTATGGCTAGTGCAACATTTTTCAATGTCATCATGTAGCATTTGGAAGTGGCATTAAAACCATCTCGATGAACTCTCCGCAATAAAGCGACAATAAGTCTCCAACAAACTCTTATTTTTTCTCCTCTCGAGAATGTTATTGGTTATTCATTTTTTATAGTTAGTTATTGCTAATTTTTTAATTGCTTAATTTACTATCGGTGCCTTTTCTATATCATATTTTTAAATTAACCGAGATTATTGAATTTAGTCGAGTCAATGATCTAAATCTTAAATTTTCTACTTTTTAAAAAAACAATTGCATCACCAAAACATATTTTTTATGTAAAAAAAATATTCATCCAGACCGTGGTATAGAGAGGGCCATTTATCTAGTAATGCACTATAATTGACCTATTCATTCTGTATGTGTTGAAAAAAAAAAATAGAAGTTGGATTTAAAAAAAAACGCACGAACTTCAAATTTGAAATAGTCCTTATAAGCTCAAAATAATAAAAACATGATTATGTTAGGGTAATAACAATTGCTTTACAATAACATGATTATATAGGAAGATATGGCTAACAAACCCTTTAAGAAATATAAAGAATATACGAAAAATTTTTAATTATGAAAAATCTAGTATACTTGATGGCTCAAGCAGCCAAATGATTAAAAAAAATATCAAGCTAGAGCAAAGGTGAGTATGTAGCATGTTTCTCCTAAATGGTAAATAGATGATAAAATTATTTCAAATTCAAATTTTAATGTAAGAATAAGGTAATTCAATTTTATTTGTTTTTAAGAAAAATCTAGGTACCACTCCCTACCACTTGCGCACGTGAGACAAGGAGATTTTTTTTTTTTTAGTTTAACGTGGATGTTCGGGCCAGCTTGCGCGCACCTCGATTAATCGCACAGGCCCTGAAGTTAACGACCATGTAAGCCTCCAGTGGCCATCATATGAGCAACCATAAGGCTCGAACCTGAGACCACAGAGGGAGCAAACCTCTTGGTCCCAAGCTCTTACCACTGGGCCACCACCTAGATGGTTCAACTCACATAAAAGTGCTAGAGGCCGACCACAGGCTAGAGAAATTTATATGGTTTATCAGTTGTCCACGACTTTGTGTTTGACATGGTACAATTAACTAGTTCACCATCTGTCGTTTGGTTTACTAAAAGTCTTAAGGATCTGGGTCTGTTATGATCTTCTGATTTACTAAAGGTCTTTAACTTTCTTTATTTGTTTTGTATTTGAAACTTAGTAGTTGTGATGATTTAAAGCATTTTTTATTTTTAAATATATTAATGTATTTTTAAATAAAAAACATCTTAAAAAACAATCGTGACTAAAATACGCAAAATTTCCATTCATGTAATTATGAGATTCGCACATCTTCAAGACATCGGAGATCTTTGAAGTAATATAAATGATAATAAACCTGCATAATCACAAACTCGAGTTAATCATTTCAAGATTATAGAAGGTTTACATGGTTGTTAATTTCAGGTCTTATAGAATTAATCAAGAAATGCACAAACTGATCCGGATAGCTATATTAAAAAAAGAAATCATTTAATGCACTTCCCGAGTTGTTGAGAAAACCTGTTCCAATGACAAGCAAGCTGTACCTAACATCTTTTATGATGCAAGTAATTACAAGAGTTAGATCTTCGTTAATAGTGCATGAAGCAACGTTATTGCATCATGTTTTTACTTGTGTACCAGGATCATATAATTCTGGAACACGAATACACATATTTTTTTAAGACATCTTCTTGAAGAGATGAAAGAATTTTTCCTTACATGCTACCATCTCATGGACAGTAAACGATTTTCTGACATCTGGGAACTTGTCTGTGTGGTCGATAGAGAGTCTATGGAACGCCCTTCATGTAATAAGGAAAAGGACAACAATACCCCGTAACAATTCTACAATAATAAATAAAATATATAAAAATAAGAATATACCCATTAGAACAGTTCAATGTGTTTTTTTTTAAGAGTAAATACATAAATCCACTGTTATAATCATTATATAGGACTCTGGGCACGAGGGTTTAGGTTGTGTTAATAACAAGCACCCCAAAAGAAGAGTTTGAGAGGAGACGAAAAGGACACAGGGATCATTTGAATAAATAAACTAGAAAAAATAGAGGAGCACAAGGTGATTCCTTTGCCGTTTGGGGGTGAACAGAGAAATCTCTCAAAGGTTTATACCAAAGAGTCGAAGAAGTTAAACAATCCAACAAATCATTAATAACCCCACAATAAAAGTTATGAATTTGGAGCTCACCAGGGTACCACGACAACTCCCGCTCCACCACAACCACACGTTAAAAGTCTCTCTCCATAAAGGGAAACCTTCCCCTAAAATCTCTATCTACCTTGCCTTCTCCGTATCCTCTTCAAGAAGCACCAAACCACAAACACCCCACAGGAGAAGAGAACCTAAAGAACCAATCTTTGTTTTCTCTTCTTCTTCCTCTTCTTCTTCTTCTGTGCATCAGTGTCATAATTATTATATAAAGAAGATGACGGTGGTGATTGATAAGCACAATGTCCTTGTGGGCACTTTCTTTGCCTTTCTTTTCTTGTACATTTTGCGCCAAAATATCTGGAAAAGAGAAAAGATCAGGAAGAGAACAACATTGAAGATCCAAAACGATAGTGCTGTGTCTGTCTTAAGGCATGAAAATGGAGGAGGCTTCTCCTCTGCTGATGACGTCATTGTTGTCGGTGCTGGTGTTGCTGGTGCTGCCTTGGCTTATACTCTTGGCAAGGTGCTCATAACTCTTAATTTCATAGCTTCGGTTGCTTTTTAAAAGTTGGTAATGATGGAACCTGCCTCTGGGAATTATTTTTTTTTCTTCTTTACTGAACTTTTAGCATTTGCTTTTATTACGGGATTTTAGTAATTTATTACCTCATAGAAAGAGGAGGAGACTGAAAAGCGTTTTTAGTTCTTGAGAATTTCACTCGCCTTACTTTTTTTTTTTTGTGTGTGTACGTCATCGTGTGTTCGGTGCTTTGCTTGTCTTATGATCATGCTAACTTGTTGGGTTGGAGTAAAATTAACTTTCTATTTTGTAGTGCGATGACGCACTCTCTGCGAAAAGCAGTTGTGGGTTAGATTAGTTTATGGAATACATGGTTACTTCTTGATGATAGTGATGGTTTTGAAAATCTTTAATTGTAACAAAAAAGTTACGCTCACATTAAAGTTGACTGATATCGAGTCTATGGATGCAGCTGAGATGGTTTAGTGGATTTGCAACTCAACTTTAATAACAAGTATTGACTTTATTGCTGAGATGGTTAAGTTTCAAACTAGTTTGATTGCTGGTTTGACATTTTCAGTTGAAGTTATTGCTCAAGTAATTTTGTTTAATAGAAATTGAAATATAACCCCACGACCATTCAATTAGACTTTGATTTGCCTTAGTTTTGCAACATTTTTCTGAGACTATATATACTGCTATCAGGGCAAAGACCTTGAACTAAAAGCTCAATTCCAAAACTACAGGATGGAAGACGTGTTCATGTGATAGAAAGAGACATGAAAGAGCCTGACAGAATTGTCGGTGAACTGCTCCAACCCGGGGGATATCTAAAATTAATCGAATTAGGCCTTGAGGGTATGATTCTTAAAGTATATATAAAAACTTCAATCTCTGTATTATCTTTGTATGGTGTGTAAAAAGAAAAGAAAATAGAGATTATTTTGGATGTTGCAAGCTATCTGCTATGCAATACAGAATTAGCTGGATTTGGATTAAAAGGTTCTAGTTTTTGAAATTTATGTTGGGTGTTAGAATGTAAAGCATTCTCTCTGAATGCAGATTGTGTGGAGGAAATTGATGCCCAACGAGTGCTTGGATATGCTCTCTTCAAGGATGGGAAGAATACTAGATTGTCATACCCTTTGGAAAAATTCCACACAGATGTTTCTGGGAGAAGCTTCCATAATGGACGTTTCATTCAGAGGATGAGAGAAAAGGCTGCTACCCTGCCCAAGTATAGTTTTTTCCTCAGTCATATGAATGCTTTCCTGGTTTATCAGTTGTTTGAAGTCGTCCTTATGGATGTTCCAGATTTTTCATTCATTCAATCATTCTGAAGCTCTTACATTTCACTTAACAGTTAGCGAATGATTTTGTATCTTTCTTTTCACTGTCATTCAGTGTAAGACTAGAACAAGGAACAGTCACATCTCTGCTTGAAGAAGATGGGACTGTTAAGGGTGTTCAATACAAAACGAAGGATGGCCAAGAACTTAAAGCTTATGCTCCTCTTACAATTGTGTGTGATGGCTGCTTCTCAAATCTGCGCCGCTCTCTATGCAACCCTAAGGTGAAGACACCATCTCATGATTGCCAAATTTGAATGTGATCCTATTTAGTTTGAATGACATATGTGTTGAATAATCATTAAGGATGAAGCAAATCATAGAATTTTTACTTTGAATAAAAAATTATAATCTCTCAATCTGGCATCGGCTTTTCTTGCTTCAAACTTCTCTTGTAAGACCAACACATAATCATTTTGACTTTTTGGCAGGTTGATGTGCCTTCGTGTTTCGTGGGTTTGATCCTGGAGAACTGTCAGCTTCCATTTGAAAATCATGGGCATGTCATTCTAGCAGATCCATCACCAATTTTGTTTTATCCGATTAGCAGCACAGAGGTTCGCTGTTTGGTTGATGTACCAGGTCAAAAAGTGCCTTCCATTGCTAATGGTGAAATGGCCAATTATTTAAAGAACATGGTTGCACCACAGGTATATATTTTTTCATTTTTAACGGTCAAGGTAAGAAGTTTGATACCAGTTGATGTCATTGCATGATTTTGAATCATCAAATATGATTAGCAACCATATTGTATTAGCGTACCAAGAGGCATTCCCTGAATTCCCTACATTATCCTTGTTACACATTTTTGTTTGAAGAAAGCATGTTTTGCCCGTTAGCCTTTGTCTGTGTTTAACTAAGAGACTCTCTTTCAGATTCCATCTGAGCTTCGCAATGCCTTCATATCTGCTATAGATAAAGGTAATATCAGGACCATGCCAAATAGAAGCATGCCAGCGGAACCACATCCTACTCCTGGAGCGCTTCTGATGGGTGATGCTTTCAACATGCGTCATCCATTAACTGGTGGTGGGATGACTGTGGCATTGTCTGATATTGTTGTACTTCGTGATCTTCTTAAACCACTTCGTGACCTTAATGATGCAGCTTCGTTGACCAAATATCTTGAATCCTTTTACACCTTGCGCAAGGTAAGCTAAATATGTCTACCATAAATATCATTATGGCCAAGAATAATGTCCAAGTAACGTTCTTTTTAGTCATCTGAAGTTATGTCTAAGCTTTGCATCATGAATGGAAGTAATGAAGAAAAAATGTTATGCTGTGACGACTCATTCCTTGAAATTACATGCTGTAAATAATTTGCACATTAAAGGAGCAGTTATCCTCATAATTTAAAAAGGTCTTTGTTATTTTTTTCTCAGACATGAAGTAATAGGCTTGAACATGAGAGAAGTGAAAATATGATCAGTGAAAAGTATATTTTAACCTGTAATGTTAAATGGTTGTTTCTTGCAGCCAGTTGCATCTACGATAAATACTCTAGCAGGTGCTTTGTATAAAGTGTTCTCTGCTTCCTCTGATGATGCAAGGAAGGAAATGCGCGAAGCATGTTTTGACTATTTAAGCCTTGGGGGTAATTTCTCAGCAGGACCTGTGGCATTACTGTCTGGTCTAAACCCTCGTCCACTGAGTTTGGTCCTTCATTTCTTTGCGGTTGCCGTATATGGTGTTGGTCGTTTGCTACTTCCATTTCCATCGCCTAAACGCGTGTGGATTGGAGCGAGATTAATTTCGGTGTGTATTCTCTACTTTTTAGCTATTGCTGATCATGGTGTTTTTTTTATATAAAAAAAGAGCAAAGGATTTGCAAGTTTAGTGATGAACTCTTGCAGTCGAGATAATGTAGGTGCTTTTCATATTCCCTGAATCCATACCGAAGGTTGCAGCATGCTACTGAAATCTCACTCTGTTTTCATATTGTTTTTGGAACATAACTGAGCACAACAAAAAAATGCAGCAGCTCATCCTATTCTGGAATGTGATTTCTAATTAAATTCTTAATGGCTTTCTCCCATTTTCATGGAATTTTTTAACAGAGTGCATCAGGCATTATTTTCCCAATTATCAAAGCAGAGGGAGTGAGGCAAATGTTTTTCCCTGCCACTATTCCTGCTGTTTATAGAGCTCCTCCTGTTGATTGATACATCAGATGTGCCGAATCAAAGAGGCTTTATTACTGTCAACAAAAGCCAGTTCGTTTCTGCAAGTTCCCTGTTCATAAATGTCAAGGGCTTGTTTGGATATATATATATATATAAAGAACTATGAGGGCATGCTATATGCAAACTAGTGTGTAGACGGCAATTGATCTTATGTATCATGAAGTTGCATTAACTTCTTGAATAAATGTCTTCCGAAGTTGAGTTCATGTGATGTCAATATGAACACCAACTTTTATTCCTTTTATTATCAATAAAATTTCTACAGGGTTGAACCTCGCCTGTGAGGGGCTGGTGGTTACAATTAAACAAATGTAAATTTAAATCGCCTATTATGATTTTAGGGGTAAAAGCTAAAGATAAGTAAGGGTTTTTAGTGGAAAATATAAGAAAACTAGTGTAGATCTTTAAATTAAAAAACCTATAGAAATTATGAAGTTTTCTTTTTATTTGACAGTGAAGCGAAGGTATCTTTTAACCGAGACCACTCCTACCATGTGTGATCTTTAAGGCGGATGCATGCGGGCATCACCCTGAATTTTTATATGCGTTCCAATTGTGTTTTTTTTTTTTTTAATATTTTTTTTTAAAAAATAAAAAATATATTATTTTAATATATTTATAAGAAAAAATTCTAAAATTTTAATAAAAAAAATTTGAATGTATGTTCAAAGGTTTGAACCCATAGAGTTAAAAAGAGACTCAATGGCACTTGAGGTATTGGCCTAGCGGTGGTAGGGGTTTGTTCCCTTTCTGTACCCGGGTTTAAACCTCACTGTGCATGTCTGTCATCCCCGCGGTGCTTTACATGCTTACTGGGTTTGCAGGATGTTCAGTAGACCGTGGGATTAGTCGTGGTGCGCGTAAATTAGCCTGAACACCCACGTAAATAAAAAATAAAGGAGAGACTCAATGGCCATTACATAAAGGAAAATTTGAATGCATGCGAGCATCAACCAATGTGTTGTTTACCTATTTTTTTATTTAAAAATATCCAACCCTTTATAAAAGAAAAAAAATTAGCAGGCCTGGGTACGTGGGTTTGGGCTTTAAAACCCATGCACCTGGGCTTTTTCTTTATTAGTACTTTGTTTTAAAAAAATTGTCAAAGGTGAGAGAATACAATAATTAAAATATTTTTGGATAATTAAAAGCTTAATGTTTGTTATGAATTGCACTATACTTAATATAACATACTTGGTTAGTTATCTGAGTAAATTTACGAGTAATTCAAGTATGAATAATTGAAAGCTATCGATATGGTGTTTAGATATGTTTGAGATACATCTTAGACCATGAGTTATTTTTACATTCAGCTAAGTAACTGTGTAATGAAAATCTTCTAAGCGAACATATATCACAAGATTTATGATGAAATTAGAGTTCATTGTTTTTGATAAAGTTAGAAATAAAACTGAATGACTTTAGAATTTCTTAAAAGATATCTATATTACGCAAAACTAGTGCCAATAATTTGTGTTTATTGCAACAATCAATCAATAAAAAAAGACACAAAGTAACATGTATGAAAGTAAATCTAGATATATAACATTGTAAATATAATATCATTAAATATTTACTATTGAATAAGATTATTTATATTAATTATGTAAAGTAAAAAAAATAATATCACAAATTCACTAATTAAAGATTGGACACTAGAGCTTATATATAATTCATTAAAGTAATGAGTTTAAACCTATTAAGGATGGGTTAACTACAAATTTTAAGATATAGTTTTAAATAAAAATCTAAGTTTTATAGTATTCTCCACAGTACTTGAAAATTATTATTTCTCACATATTTCCATGATAAAAAATGCTAAATTCAACGTGATAAAGTGTGATCTATATTTTTAATATATAACAGAAAGATAGCAGAAGTATTTGTTTGATAAAAAAACAATAAATAAGATCTTTCAATAGAAGAAAAATTAGTAAAAGTATTCAAATACAAAAAAAATCCCATTAAGTACTAAATTTGTAATTAATGAGGCTTTGCAGGGACCAGAATGAATCGAGCTTCATCTCTTGTCCGTTGCCTTATACAAACAAAGGTGTAGGGGAAGCGGAGCAGAGCATGGGAATGGGAATGCTAGGAGTGGCAGTACGGTTAAGGCGGTGTCTGAAGCCCCAAAATACTACTGTCCTCTCTTCATACTCATATCACTCGTCGTCTTCAAACCGGCAAAGAAAGAACGAAAACCAAGTGGATTCGTCCTTCAACAGAGACCCAACAAGCCCACCTCGACTCTTTGTGGTGCAGCCTCGTCTCCGCCCCGATACTCTCCTTCAAGCCAAGCTCAACGAAGCTCTATGCCTCGCCAATTCCCTCGAAGAACAGCGTGATGGGTACTTCGATTCTGATTTCTTCGATAAACCCTTGCCCCCTCACATCCTCGTTCAAAATCCCATCTTCCGTTCCTCCAAAGCTCGAGCAGGTTTTTTTTCCTTTCCTAACTTAATCAATTCCTTTGCTTTTCTTTGATTTAATAATCTGATTCAATTTGGTATGGGCAGATACTTACTTTGGGACTGGGACTGTAGACGATATCTTGTGCCATATCAGAGCAATTGAGTCAAAGGCAAGAATTTTATTTTTCCTTAAAAAAAACCTTTTGTTTTTGAAGAAAAAACAATGATAATGTGTGATTTTTAACAGGATGATGTTGATGCTGTGTTTGTGAATGCTATTTTAAGTGGGATTCAACTGCGGAATTTGGAGGCAGGTTCTTATTTTTATTTTTTATTTTTGGAGATGATGATTATTTTGGTATATTGATTTTGCTGTTTTTTTTTTTGTTTCATTGTTATTTCAGCGGAAATGGAATAAACCTGTGTTAGACCGGGTGTCACTTATAATAGAGATATTCAATGCTCATGCCCATACAAAGGAGGCGAAACTTCAGGTTTAGTTACTGACAAGATTTATTTACGCTACATTTTACTTCAGTGTAGATTTAGTCCTGTCCCCATGGGTTTTGGCTAATGACTGTTTGGTTGTAATTTTTTTTTTCCAGGCGGAATTAGCGGCTCTAATGTATGCAAAGAGTAGACTTGTTCGAGTACGTAGTAGTGATGGTCGCTTGACTTTCGGAGCATTTGGAGATGCTGAAGTTGTTAGTGCCCGAGGGTGAATTTGTTGTTCTTGATTAAGAAATTTTTTTAATGCAAGTGTATTAAATGGTTCTCATTTTTGGTTAAGCTACACTGCCCTAATACCCTGTTCATTTGTTTATCTTTCTTGAGAGCTTCATATAGTTGGAAGTTTATCTTCATTAGTGGCTAGCATGTTCTGTTTCTGACAACCATGTCCTCCAGCTCAAAAACAGATAATATTGACCTTTTTTTGTCTTCTTTTTGAGATGGACAAAGCTAATTAGATTGATCTTTAAAATTTTTTCTATGGGTGCAATACATGCCATGCAATCAAAACTCATCATGCAGCTTAATTTCTTAGGAAAAACATTGTTTTGCACCGGCACCTGCTCTGTGAAAATTGGGCTCAGGAAGTTATCCTGTTTCAAATTCTGATATTTGGTTGAGTTTGAATGTTGATTTGTGGTAGAGTTGCATTACCTGATTTTTCTTGAAAAATACATTGATCAACTAAACGATCCATCATAGGCACCACAACCAGACAAAAGGACTTACTGACCTGAACTGGTTATCTCCCTGCATAGTCTATGTCACTGGAAATCACATGTTCTCATAGAGGCATAACTTTTTGAGGAGGGACAATATTTGATGGCTTTTATATTGTTTCACTTTTATTCTTATTATTGTTTTGGTGGCCACAGTACCTGAATGCTTTCATCCTTTAAACCCTGGATATTTGGCTCCTAATATGTTTCATGAGATTTGCTTGAATTTTGTTTTGGCATTTATCACCTGCTTAGCTTGAATGATATTTGGTTTAGGAATGTATAATTACTCTTGGCACCGACAACTACCCCTATATCCCCCCCTCCTCAATATACACTTGAGTGAGTGTGCTTGCACATGCTTGTTTGCATATATCAGTTATCATTTGCTAGGAAAAGTGTTGATTTGCATGGAAATTGTTTACAGGAGAGGAAGTGGAGGGCGTGGCTTTACCAGTGGTGCTGGAGAAACTGAGCTTCAGCTTCAGCGGCGAAGGTTTGCTCCTCGAGTCTATTTTTGTTTTACATTAAAACGTTTTTTTTTAGAGGAATGACCTGCATTATATGTCAGTGGTACTCAAATGATAAAAATCTAGTCAGTACTTACATGAAGTATAATAACACATATTTTAGAGGGAGTTCCAGATGTCCAGGCTACTTCTGTTTGCAACTTTCTGGTATCAAGCATGTCGTGTTGCCAAATACTATACATGGGCTGTCTTGTGTGAAATATGCTACATGAAGACATCTTTTGGTATATTTTTGTAGTACTAAATATTGAAGAAAAAAAGAGTATAATAAATGCAAATCTGAATTTTTTTTCTATGATGAGTGCATTTTTTATTTTTCCTGAAATATGCCCTTAGAAGCTATTCTTGAGCATTTTTGTGAAATTATTGTTTCAATAGAAAATAAATCTGGATCACTTTTTCCTGTAACTGTTATGCTTGCCAGAGTTCTATGCTACTCAACTGCCAGTTTTCTGTCATTTATGGTTTTTCAAAAAGTTCTGGAATCTAATCAACTCCTGACACTTTTGTCAGGTTAGAGTGTTTTACTATGCTGTCACATTGTTTAAAGTCGCCTCTCATTCCATCATGTGCTCTTACATTTTCCTGCATTGTCATTGCTTAGAAATAGATTGGAAGGCTCTGTTTTTCATGACATAATATTTTGGGAAACAGTTTTTTGTAACACTTTTCATTTATTTGTTTTATGATACACATAAAGTTGTTTCTATAAAAAGTTTTGTTTGGCTTAGGTCACTCATAAATAACTATTATACTTTTGATGTTACCTTCCACTTCATTTTGACGGAAGTGGAATTTCTACTTGATTCCAAGGCAATTTGCTAGTTTTATTTGTTGGATTATTGGATTCACTGTTTAAAAATGGAATAACATTATTCAGAGATCCCAAATGAATTATATTTTTTTTTATTATATTATTTTTTATATAAACTTCTTGAAACTAATGGCCTTCTGATTTTATCTGGACCTAATGTTGGCTAGTTAATTTTAATATTTTTAGTTTTATGTAAAAAGATGATAATAATAATAATAATAATAATAATAATAATAATAAGGGTAAACATTCGGTTTATCCAAATTACCAGAATTACTCGATCAGGTTAAGCAAATTTGGGTTAAAGAAAATTTATTTTTGGCAGGGTAGTGGGAAAGATTTTTGGCTAATTACCCAAAATAACAATTTTTCATCTGAATTACCTGAATGCTCACCTCTTTCATAGACTAGATAAATCTTCATGGTTTGGTTTCTATGGCATGCACTTTTGATATTATGTGTGTTCATATGTTCGTTTTATGGAACTCCAATATCAGAATATTAGAACGGCGTGAGACTTTGCGGACCCAAATCAAAGATGTTCGTCGTACTCGAGCTTTGCAGCGAGCTTCTCGTAAGAGGCATTGTCAATTGGATAGTCAATATTTGGCCACTGTTGCTGTTGTAGGATACACAAATGCTGTAAGTGATTGACATCTGATCAGAATCTCAAAATTGTTACCATGCAAATAAGCTAAATATCCTCAGTAATGATATTTTTTTTCCTTGCAGGGAAAATCAACATTAGTTAGTGCACTCTCAGGGAATGATCTTTACAGTGATTCTCGGTATTTCATCTCCTTGATGAAATGTTCTAGATTTAAGCTCCGCATTTGAACCAGGCTTCGGTACTTGAAATATCAGTATTGTTTTTTGTAAGTAGTTAATTGGACTTGCTGTTTGTGCAGACTGTTTGCAACACTGGATGCTAGATTAAAAAGTGTTGTTCTTCCTTCAGGGTAAGAAGTTGGTGTTGAATCTAATTTGTTTTCTATTATGTTCTGTGGTGTGATGAAGTGAAGCTCTTGAATGTAGTGTTTTTGAAAATAATTCTTTTTCTTCATTTATCTGATTGAGCTATAATTCTCAGGAGGAAAGTGCTTCTTGGTGATACTGTGGGATTTATATCAGATTTGCCAGTGCAGGTAAGTGAAATGTATGTGCAGTTGCTGATTCATTAATCATATTCATTATTCTCTCTCTTCATTATAATTACTCTCTTAGTTGGTGCAAGCGTTTCGTGCAACTCTAGAGGAAGTGGTGGAAGCTGACCTCCTTGTGGTAAGTCAGTTGCTTGCCTTACCATTTGCTAACTTTTCTATCATTTTCCTAATGGTAGATTCTTTTGTTGCTGACTTTGGCACTAATTTTATTACCCATCTTCCCAAAATGGCAACAGTTTGAAATGAAGATGGTGAAAACGGGTAAAGAGAAGCAAATCATTAAGAAAAAGGAAATGAATATAAGATGAGTGACATCAAATACACAAATATTAACCAAGGATAATTGGATATTATCATCCTTGTTCAAGCCGGTTTAGCCTATACAACAACAGCAAAGCCTTATCCCCAAACTAGTTGAGGTCAACTATATCGATGCTTTAGCACATTTCAGCCCAATCTTAAAGCAAATCCGTTCCAATTTCAAGAATATATTGTCCCAACTCCCAAGCATGCAGCAATGCGATGGAACCTCATGCTTATTTAACACTACACCTGGGTGTCGATGTAGCCTATGTCTAGGTTGGCATGATCCATGCATGAGACAGGACAAAGTTTTATGCTGATTATCAACTTATTGCAACCCCTTTCCTTTTTCCAGGCCTGATCTATCCTAAGCTAAGCTACCACACACACAGTTCATTGAGCCATTATGAAGATATTTTTGTTGATTAATGTTTGTTATGCTCAATTTTTGGCTTAAAAAAGTTGGTATCAAACATGAAATATCAGATAAGAGTGTAGGCATATTTAGAACTAGTATTTTTTTTTCCCGTATGATGCTTTTATTCATGTATTTGTTCTTCCTGCTGCTACTTATGCCTGATGTAAGCCTAGGTCAATTGGCGTGTATATTCTTTTTCTTGTAATGCATCTCCCAGCACATATTTTATATAGTTCATCATCTATAGAGAGCATTGTCAATGCACATCTGATGTATCTTGATAACACTGATGCAGCATTTGATGGACTCTACTGCTCCTAATCTTGAGGAGCATCGAGCAACTGTGTTGCAAGCTCTTCAGCAAATAGGAGTGTCAGAAGAGAAATTACAGAATATGATTGAAGTCTGGAATAAGGTAATACAATTATACTCTATCCTTTTCCCTTGAAAAATTAAATAAAAATGGAAGATGTCAATGAAGAAGAGTGTATCCAGAGATCACTGTACATTATTGGATTTTGCAACCTTTCAGATTGATTACCAGGAAGAAATGGTTGCTGATGAATATCTATGTGATGGTGAAGATGGTGAGGCTAGCAGTTTGTCTGGTGATGAAGGTGGTGATGTAGCATCAGGAGCAGATGATGAGATCAATGGTTTCTCTGGAAGAAGTGAAGGAGATTTTGAAGAGACGATAGACAATGAGCAAGATGATTACTCTGGCGACTGGCTGTTGTCAGGAGATGACCAAGAGATGGTAGGTGACCACTGGTTGAAGACTCTGGATGAGCAACGAGATGAGGCCTTAAATGACTTGGGGATGGAAAAAGTTTTACAATGTCAGGCCCAGCATGGTCCACATCTCAAAATATCTGCCATGACAGGAGTTGGCTTGCAAGAATTGCTGGAACTCATTGATGACAGGCTAAAGACTCAGGATGAAAAGTTCAAGGAACAAAATGTAGTGGAAAGGGGTTTTTTTAATAAAAAATGGAGGCCTCCACGTACAGAGGATGCTGGTATAGCAGCTGCTGAACAGTGACAAGAATAACGTTAGATGCACATTTTTTAATTCCCCTTAAGAGTAATACCGAAATAAGATGAAAAGTTTTCAAGGCATGGATGATCGATTATGGAGGCACTCTATTATATTCCACTGAATAAATTTTGGTGCTTGGTAAGAAAAAATGCAGATGGAGGGGACCTAATCGAAAAGATGGAGATGGCTCACTTTTTGTTCAAAGATTCTCAAGGCAAAGGCAGCCATTTTGAAGCAAAAAGTAGAAGTAGATACGTATGTGTGGTGAGCAGTGCATTTTATTTGTAGGAGAGTAATAGGTTCCTGAAGGGGTGCTAGGGTATGCATGCTTATCCGCTCAGTATTTGGGTGTGGTGTTGTAGTTTTGCTAGACAGACGGTGTAAATTTCCCTTGAAGCAATGATGCGGCTGTAGGAGGTTTATACATTAATGGAAGCATTTAAATGTTCTGAATGCCTGTTTCTCGTAATTGCAGTCCCCTTAAATGATATAAATCTTGGCATTGTTTGTTGAGCTCTAAGAAAGGGAATGATGGATTCATGGTGCTGAGTTTTTTGGGAGAAGATGTTTGATCAGAAATCTATCCCGTTTTTTCTTTCTCAATACTTCAGGTTCTATCTTGCAAATACTCCATTTGCTTTGACTTTGGATGTAAACGGACCTTTTCAATCAATTTTTAGTGTTAAACTAGTTTACTGTGCAGCAGCCATACGGACTCTTTAGCATTGGTAGTAAATCTCATTTACTAGGTTAACCTAAAATTTTTCTAACCTAATTCCTTGCTTAATTTAAGTTTAAAATTAATCATTGCAAGAGTTGAAGTTGTTTCTTTATTTTTTAGACTTTGTGGGTTCGAAGTTAACACGGATGACCATAAAATATAGTGCTGATTATTTACATAATAACTTAGTCCCTTTAGTTAATGAAAGTAATTAATTAATCCTTATTTTTTCAAATATTATATTCAGCACCTCTTTTTATAGTCTGTTTATAAAATACTCATTTCATCAATTTCTCATAGTTTTTAAGAAGGTGGGACAATTTTATTTGTAAGGAAGGCTTTTTTTAAGACAAAGCCTTCATTTATCCTTATATTTTAATTATTGTTTCCAATCTATCCCTAATCATTTAATTGTATTCAATTTATCCTTAATTTTTTTTATATTTTTAATTTATTAGATTTTAAATGTATTTTCAAATAAGAAACATTTCAAAAAATAAACGCTATTGTAATAATAAACGAGCTCAAACTACAAGAATTAAGTCATGATTCACTGTATAACATTATTATTATTATTATATTACAACAACCTATGAAATTTTTAAAATCAAGAGCCAGACCCTGAAGTTGTATCTGAAACATAAATTAACTTTGTACAACAACCTTACAATGCCAAGCCAAATCATGATTAGGTTTAGCTAGCGATAAGCCTAACATGTTTTTACTGAGATATTTGTGTTTTAAAAAATTTATACCCGTAAGTTGATTTTTATCTTTTTTTTTTTTTTATAAAAATATAAAATCTTGGAACCATCACCTGCCAATATAGGGAAGTCTTGTAGATGATAGTTTAAGCACACTGGAAACCAAATCTTGATACTTGGACTTGCATATAATTACATGAAATAAAAGAAAACTCGTTCACAATGGCTGGCGCATTCTTCTTCTTCTTCTTCTTCTTTTTTTTTTTTTATAAAAAAATGAACTTGAGATGCTAGTCGTCACAACATATTACATAGATACTTGACTAGTGCTTAACTAAATTTAGATGGTGTTCAAAGTTGATGGAAATATTTGAAATATTTTTGGCAACCTGGCCTGTCAGGTATGATGAAAAATCAGAGTATAAATTCCTTCTGGGCTTCTGCACAAAAGCTGTTGGTTTAGGGTTTAAGACCAAATTGCAACCATGGTCGCAGTCGTGTAGATATTCCACAGCAATACTCTTTTGATCCCGCACGAGCAACTGCAATACAATGAAGCTCTCTTCATTTACTTTAGTATAAAACATATATCTCTTCGCAAGTTTTGATTTTTGAAATAGTTGATGGTAGTAGGAAATTGTTGTAAATTAGAGTTGGAAATTCTTTTCCTCTTAACATGTCTATCCGAAGGTAGTGATATAGTTGATGTCAAATTTGGATTTCGTTGTTTACCTTTTGCTTTTATAGTATTGTTGGAGAAACTAACCTTCATGATGCGAAGTGATGTTATTAAGTGTTTGAAACGGTGAAAAATATTGATTTTCAAAATGTTTTCCGTTAGAAAATATATTAAAATAAGATATTTTTTTATTTTTAAAATTTATTTTTAACAATATAATCTAAAAACACATAAAAAATATATTTTAAAAAACGTTACCCAACCTTGATGCCAAAAACAACCTTGAACTAAACATGGTTTTATTAGATTTTCTATTATATGATTTGGGTATTTAGGTTTGAGCATGTAAGAGCAAAATGATGGATTTATAAGCTCACTATTGTTAATCTCATGAACTAGTTCGCTTTCTTCTATCATTATCTAGTATTTGATTGTGAGTTCACTAATCTTTTATGTTGTAGATGCTTTTTGAATGGGCTCTTGTGCTGGGTTTAAGAGAACCTAAAGGCCCACCATGTGCATTGCAAGAAAACAAAAAAATGCTCTTCTTTTTCTAAAAAACAATTCTTGAAATAAATATATGAGACTTTTTAGTACAAAGTGATATAAGAAAATTATACAAAATTTTAAAGACTATTTCTAGCAGTATTTTATTATAAATATACACGCTTTATACCTTTGAATTAATACTTATTAACTATTGAACCAATTATTGTAAAATTAGTAAGAAATATAGCTCAACAAGACACTTGCGAAGCTATTGGTGACTATATTTCTCCAAAGCCTATCTTTCAAGCGATAATTACACTATTAGTTGTGTTGCTGCTTCAAATACTTGATGTATAAGGATATACGATCGAATATCTATGCTAGAGAATACGTATTATTAAAGTTAAGCACATCAATTAACCGATAGGAATTACAAAGGCAGTTCTTGGAGAGCCTAAAAAAGTTACAACCCAGTACCGAGGCCTTGGTGCCTGCCGGGAGCAAGTGCCAGGAAACCTGTAACATGCCCACCTGTGGCAGCAGAACAGAAGCTATGTTCAAGATCTGGTGGCTAATATATGCACAAGGGGTCCATTTCTTACTGGATTTAAGGGCTATGTAAGGGTATGACATGCATGTCTGGCCCATTTCATTTGGTGTTTTCTCATCTGGAAGACAGGAAACTCCTCACTTCGATTCAGGACTCAAAATGACAAGAATCAACACAAGCATTTGCTACTCTAACTGGCTCTGGGTCCATCATCCATTAACTCTATGGGCCTTTAATCTTTATAAACCATTAAACTGTGCTGGGTCTTCTTATACAATCGCTAACCCCACCACTTGGAACAAGTATAAATACTTACTTACTGTTAATCATGTAATAAGTTCCTCCATGTTTTGTGTGACACTGAACATGGAATCGTGAAGATCTCAAGAAATTCAGTTTTTAGAACCGATCAAGAAGTTAGCTATGATTCTGTGTTGATCTAGCCTAAGAATCGATGAATTTAGCTTTGGTTGACGAAAAATCTAATCCAAGAGTAGAGGAAGAAGAGAGAAGGGTCTTTGGTCTCTAATTTGGTATGTCTAATGTTCGTATTTCAGAATTTATCCTTAAAAACTTACTGCGTATGGAGGCTTTTTCCCCCCCAAATACATTTATTTCTGAGAAATATTAGTCAAAATTAACCAGCTCGTGCATTAATGTTGGTCGGTAAAGATGATAAAGAAAACGCGTCAAGTAAGAGTTGTGAAACAAGAGTCGTATCCAAGTTGAAACAATACACGATTAGCATGCAAATAACATTGAAGGCCAACGCGTGTATTGAACAATTACTGCGGTCAGTGGAGGCCACGAGGAACTGAAATCACATTCAAGCTAGGCTGGACTGAGTCGCCATTCGAAGATGCAACATGGCTTGGTTGGAACTGTTTGATTTGGATAATTGCTGCAAATAGTTGGAAAGAGGCTAGCTTCTATAGCTGAGAGAACACTTGATGTGCGAGTCGGGATACACTCCATGCTTGACTGTTACCCCATAATGACCCACTTGGATAAAACAAGACAAAACTCAACTAGTTTGTTATAACATGCAAGACTTGGACTGGCTTAAATATGGGTCCTCGATCGGTTTATAAATTTGTAGTGTTGACTTCGAGAGCAACTAGATTTTCCTCTTCGATGAATCGAGTTGGATTCATTTATTGATTTGATTATCAAATAAATGCTAAATTCAACAAATTAATTTGAGGTAGGATAACTTAATATTGTTAATTTAGTCATTAGCGAGGATCTCGAAGCCATTTTCTTTCATGTATAATTGTCTAGTTAAAGACGTTTCTAATAATAGGATTGAAATCTACTGGAAAGTTAATTAATTTGATATAGAAAACTTTGTCAAATTTTATTTGATACTTCATTCAATAAACATTGCAGTTTTCAATCATTTTATTAATGGCAAATAAGGATTTTATAACTTGAAATATCCCAATAGAATTCGTGCTTTCTATTCCTTTATCTTTTCCTAGTAGTTGTATATATTAATTAGAACTTTAATTATACTGCAACATTCACCAACATACTCCTATTCTAAACATGACTTGATCATTAATAAATAACTTGAATCTTCATCTTTTTTATTGATAATTGATCTCAGCTATTTGCTAAAAAAACACAAAATGAATAACTACTATTTTTAATTAAATGACATGTGGTTGTTTTATTTAAAAAGATAAGAATCATTATCACTTTTCAAGAATTTACACACTCACACTCACACATAATTGCAATATGTTTGATACCATATAATATATATTTTTCATAATCAAGGGAAAGAAATTAATCTCTCGATGACTATCTTAGTTTGAACCAATACTTAATATGTGGCCTAAGCTTAAGTTTTTAGTTGAAGTCCCAAGATATAATTTATATTATTCTCTAACACACCCTCTCAAGTGAAAACTCTTTTGACTTGAAACTTGCATATGCTCACACTACCTTGTGCTTAATTTTTTATCAAATAAATATGGATGGTGAGATTCAAAATAATGACTGCTTGGTCATCAAGGCTCTGATACCGTGCCAAAGAACCATCTTAACCCAATAGCTTAAACTTTTAGGTGAGATCTCAAGATATAAATTATATTATTCTTTAACAACTTCCTGCATTTATTGTGTCAAGTATCCTTTAAAAGCATGATGAAGCCCCCCTTTTTAATCTAATGTCGACCATCTATGTCTTCTCTTTCTCTGATAGTTTTGTGCATTCCATCACCCTATTACATATAATCAAGCCATTTTATAAAACCCTATATTCCAATATCTCAATTAAAAATGGCAATGTCAATTTTTAAATAAAATTAACTAAAGTCATGATTAATCCTATCATGTCTCTCTCTATCTACTCCACCACGGTGTCCAACAAAATTTCCCCTTCTTATTACTTCTCTACCAAAATTCTCCACGGGAGCTTAGTAAAAATATGGGTTTGGTTTTAAAAATGGGTCTCATAACGGGTGCATTGCTAAGTAAATCTTTTTATATATCCCTAACGTTATTCCATTCTTTATTGGGGTGATCTAACTTTGTTCAAAATAAATTTTCATCTCATGAAACTTAGTTTACACATGGCTAAACCTCTACTCTAGACCTTTAGCTATCATTTCTAGTTACCTTGAGTCTCTTAAAGATCCATGAAAACATCTTTGATGCCCTGCATCTTTTGACTTATGCCATTAGGACGGGCATTACAACTATTATCCAATAGTTATGCCAATATCTCTTTAATACCACTTGATGTAAAGTATAGTAGTGTAAAGATAATCGAGTTTACAACACTAGGAAATATTTTAAGAAAGTACGTAACGCAACAAAACTATAAGAGAAAATTCAAAAAAATCTAATTAATTGATAACTAAACTACCAAAAGCCTATAAAGTTGATTGCATAGTTTGTCCTTGTTGACCAATGGCTAAATAGAAAATTAAAATCAAGATCAAATCTGGAAATAATAAAAAAAAATGTGTAAATAATAAATAAGTGGAGAAATCAAAAGCTTTAATTACAAATAGAAGCAATCTAGGTTTGGTATGCAATTCAAATCATAAAAAGGACTAGAATTGTGACATTTTAGAGTGGTTTTTGATATTTAGAACATACATTGATGACATTTTAGTCATTACAAGTCTTTAGAGTTTTGAATCAAATCTTCGGATTGAGCTTATTGCCTTAATTAGACATTTAATTCAAAAGTTATGATATGTCAAAGCAACAATACTCTTTTAACCTTTAAAGCTTACTTGTTGTATGTTAGAGAATAATATAAATCATATCTTGAAACCTCACTTAACAATTTAAGCTATTGGGTTGGGATGATTTTTTGACATGGTATCCGAGCCTTGATGACCAATTGTGGTCACGAGTTCGAATATCACCATCCCTATTTATTTGATAAAAATTAAGCCCAAGGTAGTGTGGGTCTGTGCAAGTTTCAAGCCCAAAGAGCTTTCACTTGAGGGGGTGTGTTAGAAAATAATATAAATCATATCTTGGAACCTCACTTAACAGGTTAAACTATTGGGTTGAGATGATTCTTTGAAGTTGGATTTGTTTATCAATTGGGTTTATGTACTCTTCAATTAGATGTTCCATGTCATATAGGATCATTAAAATCTATTTATAAATGAGTCATTTTACTGGATTTTTCTATCGATTTAGAAAACAAAAGGCTTACTATTAATAGTGAATCATTTTCACACTCTTTTTCTTATTTAGTTCATTAAGATATCTGGGGCATGTGCCGGCTCCAGATCTTGTTATTTTATAGTACTTATTGATTATTTTTCTAGGTTTATACGGATAAGTCTTTTAAAATATAGATAAGAATTGCCTTATGTTTATTGAGAATTTTCAACCATGATATTCACTCAATTCTGTAAGTCTAATAAAGTATTTATTTTTGACAATGTTATAGAATAAAGTTTTTAGATTTTTTGCTACCCTCGAATTAAACTATCATTAAAATATCAAATATCATGCCAAGTACTTCTCAATAAAATAACAAAATGGTAGAGATGAATATAAAATTGGATATATTTTGAATTCTATAAAAGTATTACTTCATTTAATATATTTTTCTGAATCTTTCTGGAGAGAACCTGTCTTAACCACTATTTATTACATTGATCACTTCCTTCTTCCATTCTTTCTAATCGAATTCCATTGAATTACTTTATGATATACTTCCTAAGTATAGCCTTTTCTTTTCATTGGTTGTATGTGCTTTGTTCTTTTTCAACCTCACAAGCATAACAAATTACAACCACAATTACATTTATATAAGTTTTTTTTTTGGAATTGGACATAAAGGAATATCGTTGTTTTCACCCTATTTCTAAACATATTAGATTTCAATTTCATGTTAAGTTTTAGGAGCATACATGAATATGAATTTATCTAATTTTTAGTAAGCATACCAAAAAAGCACTAGATTATTCATTGGTTCAGTTATTGATTTATTTCTATATTCACCTTTTGATTCGAGCTTTTCAAGTTCGAGCAATAAAAATAATGCCTCAATAAGGACACATGACTTGATTGTTAATATCTTGTATCACCATTTGGTAATTGCACCAATTAGTCCTTTATAAATTGACACTTCTGAATTTGGTCATTTAGTGTTTTGTAGACATCTGTAATCTTAAAAATCTTACAAAGAAGAAATTGACTTGAAGAATCTTTTTTGTTTCTTAAAGTCTTTTCTAGTCCAAGATGTTTAAGAATAGGACTTTTATGGTTAAATAATGGATTAATCACATGTTCTTGCAATCTGATCCATTCTTTTTAGCTAAGGTGGGTGGTAGTTTGATGTAGAAAGTCATATTCCTACAAAACAGTCTTCTTTGATGGATTTGAGAACTTTTAGATGCTTAAGTCAATATCTTTATAGAGAGGAAGTGCAATAAACATGTAAAAGAGCGTTAAATCCTAAGAATATGGTTGTCTATTCTTGTTTTGACATGTAATGAATGCTCTATAAGAGAAAATGGTGTCGTGTGTATATGTTGAGAATGAAAAAAATTATGAACCCCTTACCGGAGTAGTTCAAGAATATTTATACCTCATGAACCTTTTTTTTTTTGCTTGAGGGAGAGGGTTGGAAAGTCATTTGCTTTGATAGTATTAATGAGAGATAAATATCCATTACACAAATATTAATGAGATAAAAATATGGTAGGCCATGAGAGACTCTTGTACACCTAGAGGTGTATATTGAGTATGATCCAAGCAAAAATGATTGGGTTTGATAAAAAAAAATCCCAAGAGAATAAGTGTTGGATCCAGGACATAAGACAAGGTTCAGGCGTGATGGACTTAAGCATGATGCTCGAGCCCACTGATGTCAAATGTGTGCTTGGCATTTGGGCTTAGGTGTGGTGCCTAAGCCTATAGGCTCCAAGCACCTACTTGATACCTGAGCATATACGTGATGTCTAAACCCACGAGCATCAAGTGTGGTGCTTGAGCCCATAAGTGTCATATGAGGGGTGTTGGGTGCGGGGGACCGAGCAAGGGGAGTCAAGTGCAGGGAGCCGGACGAGGGGCTTGAGAAAACAGAGTTGGGCTCTGGGCCTAAATTCAGTAAAAAATCTTAGGAGGCCAAGAGTTAGGTCAAGCCATAATCCTAAGCCTAAACTTGTTTCCAAATTCTCTCCAAAATCCGGGTCATCATAAAAATAGACTTAAACTAACAAAAAAATATTTGAAAAAATGCTGATAAATCCTAATCCATCACAATGCAATATAGATTTCTTACATTTTTTAGTTTTAATCAGTTGACTTTGTTAATATGTAGGTTTGGGTTATTATCTGATGCCGAGAGATATTTTCTTTTCAATACTTGTTTATGTCTTTTGAATCATTGTAGTGACAAGAATAGTCCCATCTCATTGCACCAAGTTTGAATGAAAGTATATTCTACTTATAAGTACTTTCTAAGTGAATATATCTATGTTCATGCTTGTTTGGTATCATTGTTTTATTCTTCTTTTTAGAAACTTTTCAGTAGCCATATTACGTCTTATCATGTTTTTGTGATATCTCCAATTGCTAGTTCTTCTACTATTATTCTCTAATATAGGTTGTTTTCAAAATTAAAAACTCAGAAAAAAAAAAAGCAAAGTAAAGAAACGACATCGATACCAAAGAAGAAAGATTTTATTGCAAGTTTCCATTATTAATGTACGTTGTTGAAGTTAACAACTAATTGGCTCATAATCAATTGAATCTACTAGGATATTTGAAATAGTCGAAGTAAACCTAGCTTGCAGGTCTTTGTAATGGCAAATTCTAAACAAACTTTTCGGAGAGACAAGAACACGGCTAAAGTATAGGGTCATAGTTGAATCTTCGCCTTTTCTCCAACCCAAATTGCAAAACTACAGGACGTATTCTGCTTCACTGCCGACAAGTTTGGATTTTATGGAGCCGTGTTCTTAGATGGTGGGGTAACCAATGGATTGTGCCGGGTTCTTTAAGTGACCTTCTCCAACAGCGGGGATGTTTCATCCATGGTTTTATTCAGCAAAAAAGTTTGGACTCTTTGACTATATATGGTCCTATGGTTAGTGTGGTTAGCTCGTAATGATTATTATGTCTTTAATAATGTGCCTTCGGATTAGGATAGTCTTTTTACTATAATCTTTCACAGAGTGGCTTCTTGGGCTAAATCTTTTGATGAATATCATTTTGTTAAACTAAAAATGATATTTTCCATAACTTGGAAGGATTTCAAAGATAGTTTAATCCGGTTCGAATTGGAGTTCATCAGGAATGGAAAGAACCTCATGTGGGAGCTTTGAAATGGAACATTGATGGCTTCTCTCCTGGAAAGCCGAGAAGGTTAGCCTGTTAGGTATAGGTGGGGTTTTGCGAGACTATATGGGCAGGGTTCTGTGTGTTTTCTCAACCCCTACATGCATCAAAGAATCCAGTGAAGTTGAAGTTTTGGAAATCAAAAGGGCTTTGGAGCTAAGCAAGCTGTTATAATAGAATGGAGACTAGCTTTAAGACCTGCGATGCATTGGAGCTAGGATTTAAAGATATTTTTTAATATAGTAAAAAATACATAAATATTATATATGCATTTTATTGTACCAAGTTTTTTTTAATTGAGAAATACGAAGATTCTATTTATATTTAATAAAATAAATTTAAAAAACAGATGAATTAATGATCAATTGTGAAAGAGTTGTTTTGGGGTACGTAACAAGTTTAGAACAACCATAGCTACACCAACTTTCTTCTATGATAAATGAGGTCATCTTGAACTCAAGTAGGGCTGATTTAACAAAATGAGAGCTAACTAAACAAGGTGATTACACAATCAAATCTGGCAGCACTGCTATTGATAACATTGCATTTTCAGGTACCTTTTCTTTCACTCCATTGTTTCAAAGGGCATCAGTTTCATGTTTTTTCAAGGGCATTGTTTATGGGAATGGGGCATTTATCAGTCATTTGTAATATGCATATGATACTTTGGTTTTTGTGCAAAACAACTACAACTCATTAATGAATGCTAAGAGGATCTTATGTTGGTTTTAAATGGCATCAGGGCTGCGAATTAACTTTCATAAAAGCTTTCTGGTAGGAATCAATCTTGATGAAGAATATATTGTTGGAATGGTAAATGTGATATATATACTGCAACTAGGACACATTGCCATTTAAATACATGGGACTTTCTTTGGGTGCGAATCTGAAAAGGCTCTCAACATGGAAGCCGATAATAAAAAAGATTCGTACAAGACTGGGAATGTGGAAAGGAAGGGTGCTAAGCATGGCGGGAAGAGTTTGTCTTCTTAAAAGTGTCCTTTCATCTCTTTCATTGTATTACATGTTTATCTTTCTCATGCCTAAGGGTGTAGCTCGTTTGATCAACCACAATACATCGAAGAATTCTATGGGCTAGTGTATCTACTGAAAGAAAGGTTTGCAAGGCAGTTTGGCATGTGATTATCGGGGGAAAAAACAAAGGTGGATTGGGTATTGGGCTCTTTGTAGGGAAAAACAAGGCAATGCTTTTCAAGAGGCTTTGAAGACTAGTTAATAATGCTGAAAGAGGCTGGCAGAATCTTATCACCAACTTATACCGACCAACTTACATTAATGGCCTTCCACTATTTAAAAATCCCACACCACCAATATGGACTGCTATTAGTTCAATTATCAACATAGATACTGCAATGTCTTCTTTCTTGAAAAATAGCTGCTACTTCAAAGTTGGCAATGAGGAGACAACATGTTTTTGGACATACATATAATTGCCATGTGGTATTTTGAGAGAGTGCTTTCCATTAATCTATGCACTCTCCATAACTAAATCAGAGTGTCTGGCAGTAACGGGGGAGCATACTAACAGGGGATGGTTGTGGAACCTCAACTGGATCGGAGCCATACCCTATGCTCTCAAGAACAATCACAGCTGCAACAACTACACACTTTGATAAATGGGATCAAACTGGACACAAATAGGGTAGACTTATAACGGTGGGTGCTACATAAACAAGGAGGATATACAGTTAAATCTTGCAGCACGACAATTGATAACATCGAATTTCCAGGTACTTTTTTGTTCACTCCACTGCTATGGAAGGGTATTGCCCCTAGGTACCAAATTCAACCATTGTAATTGCTTCATTTATAAGAGTATTAAACGTATTGTATTCTTAATTATTTATGTACCAAATGCAACCCTTATAATCAAACTTTGAATTATGAACCGTGGAATCACTTCATGTACGCTTCTATTGAAGTCAATGCTAATTAAGAATTAAAAAAAGAAAAAAAAAACTAAAGAAGAAGAAAGAATATACTTGGGGTTTACTTTAGCCCTTTGGAATTTACGTTTTTCATGCACACTAAATTAGTTGGTGAGTTTTAGTTTTCGTTGACCTCTCCAAATGTTTACCAGGGAATGGCCTCAACTTGCTCAATTGCACGAGAGAGAGAGAGGGAGAGAGAGAGCACTCATGGAGGATTAGGGAAGGGACCTACGTAGTTGAAGTGAAGGAAGCAAAGGGTCCATGACAGTGTCTCCTAGGAAGTCTACGAGGAATGGAATAACGTGAGCATCATGCTAGTTGTCACCAATGGAGGACTACAGTCTACGAATTGGTCCCCGAGCCCATATTCTTGCTCTATATGTGTTTCTAGTGGCTTGCGGTGTGGGGGCAACTAAACGAGGGTTTCACATGCGATCACAACCCTTTTTCTACTACAAACCACGTGGCCACTTCAATTATTCGATCCCCTTTCTCTTGTGTTTTTGAACTCTAAACACCCAACTAATTATGTGCCAACTTGCACTGGCTTCTTGTAACTCAATCGGGCCTGTTTCTTTTGTACTAAATAACCCAAGAAAAATCCTAAGATCAAGCCGAAATGTTAATTTGGATAGTACTCTTTTGAAGCTACCAAAATCTTGCAAGTTTTTGTTTATCAATCGACAAACCAATAATTTCCTGACCCAGAATCCTGTTCTTGATTATAAATTTAAAAACAGAAACAGTCCATGTATTTTACTGACTATAATCTGGGGTGTGTGTGTCCATCACATTATTTGGGATTTCGAATCATGTCTTTGCTTGTCGTCCCATAGCAAAGCTTGTGTCTGTCAAAGGCTAAATCTTCATAAATTGCATCAATCAGATCATTCTATATATATGGGAGACCTGCATGGATGGTAAGAATTGGGGGACCCTATATTTTTAAGCATTTGATTTGGATTAACCCTTTATTCTGGATACAATGTTGTCCTTTCATATCTATTATTAGTCACATTCAAGAGTTAGACATTTTATTCCACTCTATATCTTAACATTGATCAGATCTTGGGTTTAATTTTCAATGATCATGAGTTTGAGTCCTTTCAGGGCCACTAGAGACTGACATGGTCGTTAATTTCAGAACTCGTATGATTAATTAGTTAAGGTACGTGCAAACTAATCCGAACACCTATATTAATAATAAAAAAAGAAAATAAATAAAGCAGCCGGTGTTTTTTTTGCCTACTTACTTCTAAACCGAAAATAAAATAAAATAGAAGAAAAATCAAGGGAAAGGAGAGAAGCCTTCACCTAGCTATGGTCATTGACGCAATTGAAATTAATGGCCCCGCCAATTAAGCATGTAATTACCAACCATATATTATATAGAGTCTTAACTACAGGCTACTTCCCAGCAGTTTCAACTCTCACGAGCTAACCCACCTTGATGCTCGAATTAAGGAAAGATTAAGAATGCTAATTATATGTTGATGAGCTGTACCTCACTTCACTTGAATCGAATGGTGTAATAAAGCAAAGAAAGATCATATCCTGAAAGAAAAGTCCTCTAAATCTGGTAGCTGCTTGCCTGCCCCCATATGCAACACCACCATTACCATTACCACCACCTCACCTACCTAGCTTTGCCTTTGATAATTCACGCAGCTTCTTTACAACAAAACTCACAAAGTAAAACTCTTAACAACCTTATTCCCCTAATTTTTACTACTATTTTTTAAAAAAAAAAACTTGAGTAATTTAATAATTACTTTTCTGAGGGTGTTGAAAATAGGTGTAAGCTTTTTGAGTGCCGTGTCTTTTGAGTAGTGGAGTTTTTTTTACTAGGGGAGAAAACATGTAATTAAAATATTTGATTAAATATACTGTTAAAAGTGCGATTATTTCTTTTCTATAGTGTGGAGTCCACATGGACATTGTTCTTGACCAAACGGGTGCAATATCTTTTGGGATTCTTCCCTTTTGCCCCAGACGGATTCTTAGCTAGTTTGTACCATATATATGACCATAATGACCCAAATATTGCCATTCGTATTAATTTACAGTTGGGTCTGGGGGGTAGTCAGAATCAGGGAGCAGAAAAACTAAGGGCCGACGGTTGGTTGTTGGCAATTACTGGTTGCGTTTACCATACCAACTCATAAAAAACACGCACATTAACTATCCCTTTCGCTTTATTTGTCAAACAGCAAAGATTTTGGCTATATATATATATATATATCCTGAAAAATGTTGGCATTTTACTCAAAATTGACGGTGGTTCAATTAGTGGGGTCATGGAGTATGGGATTGGGAACCAACAATGAGCCATACGTACGATTAATAAAGGAAATAAAGCAATCTTTTCTTCGCATCTCTTGTTGTTAGGATTTAGTCCTAACAAAATATGTGACCCGCACTTGTATTATGTCATGAGTCAGGTCAAATAACGAAAAAATATTCATTGAAGACTTGTCGTCATTCTTTATGAATACTTTCTCATGATAAGAAAAAGTTTACTGAGATTTTTCTAACGTCAATACTAAAGACTACACGATAACATCAAAAGAGACGACACACACTGTCATGTCAACGATACAGAAAGCAAATCAAATAAAATATCATGAATTGAGTATTTCATGTTTATGTTTAATCAATTAATTTAATTTAATTATTTTTAAATCTTTTAAAAAGCTAAATTTAACAAAGAATGACATATAAAAGACTCAAGATAACTCGAGTCATTTTCAAAATCAGCTTAATCATTTAAAAAAAAACATGAGCTTAAAAGAAAGGGAAAAACCAAGCACACCTGAGCAAATCTCCTAAACATGAGTTAATCTCCTAAACTCACAAGCCATGAAATCCTAAACTTGTGCTCAATCAAAAAGCTCAATTCCTAACTAATTTAATATTAAATGATGAAACTGAAACAAAAAATTCAATTTAAAATATTTGCCAAAGTAAAAAAAACTAGAAATAAAAAGAAGATCAAATTTGATAGAAAAAACTAGAGCATGGAATCGTAAAAAAAAATCAATTTTAAAAATTATTCCAAGTAAAATGAATAGAAATCAAAAGAAAAGGGACTAAATCTAACAAATAAAAAAAATTAAAGAATGATAAAATTGAAAAAAAAATCCAATTTTATAAATTATTTCAAATAAAAATAGTAATCAAAAGAACAATGACCAAATATGAAAGAAAAACAAATTGAAAGGGTATTTTTAAAATTTAGAGGGTCAGGTGTGGAAATCAAGGAGAAAAAAGAAAAGAAAGTGAGGAAGGTCGTTAATGTTATATCAGATGTATATTCACCACAATCGTTGTCTAAGGATGGAGAGGCAGCCGAGACAATTCAAACATCGCAACAAATACCATCCGAATGAAACGTCCACAACCCACTTTTTTTAAACAATAACATTTATAATTTAATAAATTACAAAGTTGCCCCTCATCCAACTTGATTATAATAAAAAAAAATCATAGTAAAAATATGAAAAAGCCTTTGAACGCAAGTAAAGATTTTTTTTTGCTTTTGCATTTAAGAGCAATTTAGTCATTTGACTATGTTTTGAAATATAAAAATATAAAAATATCCATGAACGCCTATTTAAAGAAAATTTGCTTTTGAAAACAATTCAGTCATTTAACTGTGATTTAAAAATATTAGAAGACCGACTTGTCCACTATCAATATGATAATCACTAATGAATCCTTACAAAAAGACTTTATTATTCCGAATAGCTAGTTCATTGATACTTTTAGAAAGGTAAAATTATCATTATATTGCTCCAATCCACCGTAAACTATGCCTTGATCTACATTGAAAAATTGAGTCCTATTAGTTTTTCTTTTACTTTAATTAAGAGAATGAACCCACGATCAATCACTACCATAAAATAGCAAAACACTAACGAAATATTATTCCACCGGTAATTTTATTTCAGATGTAATCAAGCTTTAAACACCGACGGAATATTCCATTAAACCATCAAATATAAGAAAAATAATAACTAAAAAAATGTTCAAATTCAACTCACCATAAAATTTTATAGTCAACTATCCACGAGCTGTTGCACCCTTTTCTACCTGTCCTCCTTCTACATGTGGGTTTCGGTAGAAAGCTTTATTGATCTTAGATCATGCCTAAACACCATATCCTGCAAAATAAATCTATAGTTAGTTTTTTTTTCATATAATACAACAATTAAAAAAACAATTATCATATAAAACAGAACCTTACTATCTGCTTGCATGCGAAACGAACAGAATGGATCCGCTAGTGTGCATGTTCATGGAACCATGAATCTCCCTGGTCTGGTTCTCTGAACTTAAATGTGATTGCCTCAAGAAACGTTCTGACATCACGTGCTGGAGATAAGTGTCCTAGATACCCTCTATGATATACGAAGGTTTGAAACCCCTCAACACGGCTACATCTTCCTAACTTTGAAGACCTTTATCTTTTGCATATTTCTTTGTTTTTTTATGGGCATCATACAAGAATCATGTAACTTGGTTCATAAAAAAATCAAATAAGATAACTAAAATTAAAATTTTAATATTTTAAAAATAAATATCATAATTTGAATTCAATCTTACCTAATGATGTTGTGATTCTCCCACACTCTCCTAGCCACGCCATTGTCAGTCTCCTCCCAATAAATTCTTGCACATTAATTCCATAAAATAATTATTTAATTAAAATTAAAAAAACTAATCGAATTAAATATTGAAAAAGTAATTGTTTATGTATATACTAACTTTTAACTTTTCAAACCAATCATAAATCACAGGCTTCATTTCAGGATTTTTGGAAATCGAACTCCATTGAAATAAAGACACTTCCATCTATGATTCATTACCCATGTTATTATGCCAACAACCTCAACATTTGTAAGCTTGAATTTTAATCCATTTCTTAAAATTAATTATTCAAACATTATCCATTTTTGTTTAATTTGTTATCGTGTAGAAAAGGAAAACAAACTTACATGTTATGGTTGTGATTCCACTAAGCAATATACTTCCTGGTGCAAACATCCCTCTCAGAAAGGAAACCTGCTCTATGAGTCACTCTCGCACTCAATGAGCTGCGTTAAGAGAGGGCACCTATGCCTAAGGTGCCTCATCATGGTCAGCACCTAGCGACATTGTCTGCTCATGCTCATCATATACGCTACCAGAAGAACCAATAATGCTCCTATATACGGGAGTCTATCCAAAACAAATTTGATAAAAAAAATAATATTGTCACTATATTCTATTTTAAAAAATTCTACAGCACCTTTCATATACAGAAGTCTACTCAAAACAATTTTTATCACAGTTCCATTACTCTTCTACACAATCAAGTTCTTCAATCTCACCTTACCATTTCCATAATATCACACTACACACCAACATGCACTTCACATGAATTTATTAAAATTTACTTATCAAACCAGCACTTAAAAATAAATAATAATAATAATGATCTCCTAATTGAATTTTCATTACCAATAAACAATTAACCAAAACCTATAAAAAAAAATTCACATTGTAACTCTCAGCACCATTACAATAATCCTGCATAACCCTTCTGGTGAAACTCAATATATTTAACAATAATAATTCATTATTTATATGAAACCCATATACAATATTAATAACAACATGTATTAATTAATAATATGAACTAAATAAATTATCGATACCCAACTAATTAGTTATCATTGGTTCAATTCAAACTTATTCAATTTATTTTAATAGTACACCTTAATCATTATCAATTTTCTTCAAAAATTCAAATTTCTCAACTTTCTCCAAAAGTTCAAATTTCTTCAAATTTATAAAAATTTTCAACTTAACAATAAAATTAACAAACTATGAAATGTGCCCATTAAATAATTCATTATTTATTTCATTATAACAAACTTAAATTATAAAATCAAACTCAATTGCATCAAATGACAAACAAATATATTTTTCCAAAATCTCAAACAAACTCTAACATGTACTAATCATACATTCATATAATAAACTTATCTAGAAAAAAAGCTATAAAACAAGTAAACACAAAAACAAATAACATATACTACACAAAAATGCCATAAAATAACACAAAACAAATGGGTTACAAAAAAAAAATAGATAGGTTTGCTAACCTGATGTGGCGAATCTTTAAAAAAAAAGAACCAGGACAAGAATATTAGTAGACTAAGTGTTAGGGTGACTGAATTTGTGATGATAAGAGCTATATTTGTGACAAAATAGGAGAGAGGGCATTATTTTCTGCAAGAAAAAAAAAGAAGAAATAAGGGAAGGGGACAGGGGGTCGTCCTACTAGTTATAACTTTAATATTATAAATGGATTCCTCGATATTAACTAGCAACGATTAATTATCATCAGTAATTTTCATATTTTTTTTGATGAAATTAACAAGGAAATACTTACTCAATTTTTTTATTCTCTGAATTCAATCGGTAATTCCCTTGGTATACATCAAATAATTATTTTTTGTTGGTTATTATCGAAAAAAATAGTAACGTGATTTTCTATCGATAAATATTATTATAATTTACCAACAATATTTTTTCTATCAGCATTGTCTCGTTGTATTTGATAATTTTCTGGTTGTGACTGCCACCTTATTACTGATACCATTACTAGCCCCTTTACCCCAATATCTTGATTTATTGTGCTGCCACCTACCCAGAATATATGATACCAACTAATTTGTTTCCATTAAAGACTAAATGTTTGACTTCAAATCAAAAGGTTGGTGTGTGTATATATATATATACAAAAAAAAATAATAATAAGCAGAAACATAATGGACCAATTTGAAGGCTAAAGAGGGAGAATGTGGCCGACATGGGTTTGGTATTGAGTAATAGGCCAGGCATATGGACCCTCGGTGGTGGCGCCCTCTAGAGTTCAAGTTACCTTGTGGGCCACTTTTTAGCCATATTTCCTGTCGGTATGGCCTTTAAAGAAGGCTACTGTTACATGAGCAGGACTACAAATCTCTTTCCTTTTCTCTTTAGTCTTAATTAACACTAGGATTGTTTTGTTTTCTACTTCCTACATGAATTCCCATATCCAAAAATTTATTAATACACATAGAGCCCAGGCGATTTTGTATTTGGTGGAGCATACTTATCAATCTAAATCGGCGCCATGGTAAGAGGGTATCACTATGAATGTTGACACCAAATTATTTGAGCATAGAAATGTGTGATGTCTTGTGGGATTGACGCGTAATTAACATCAGTTTGGTTTTCTAAATTAATTACTAAGCATAAGAAATCCTGTCTCTGGTCAAAATTGTCTTTTGCCAATCTCTCTTTCTTATATATGCTAGCTACATTGAGACGCAGTCACCACTACAGCACCAACCCACAATTCAATTCCCCTTCAAAATTTATACAACTCAAACTCAAACTCAAACCAAAGACTTCTCCTTCCAATTCTTCTTCTATATATCGTGTCCTCGACTATATCTATAGTTATTTCTTGCTTTTGCATATTTGAGCTTCGAAACAACATTATTTACAGCTTGTTCAATACATACCAAGATGAGATTGTTGTCTAGGAAAGCCACGTGTAATACTCATGGGCAAGATTCCTCTTACTTCCTAGGATGGCAGGAATACGAGAAGAACCCATACGACGAGATCAAGAATCCAACAGGCATCATTCAGATGGGTCTTGCAGAGAATCAGGTCAGAAAACCATGCATGTGTGTGGGTGTGGGTGTGGGTGTGTTAGAATAACATGGTAGCTTACGTTCCATTTTGCTATTATTTGCAGCTCTCCTTTGATCTTCTCGAGTCATGGCTGGCTAAGAACCCGGGCGCAGCTGGGTTCAAAAAAGATGGACAGTCCATATTTAGAGAGCTTGCTCTTTTCCAAGATTATCATGGCCTTCCTGAGTTCAAG
>Ga0307517_10001647_pt1 | contig 36888 bp, 30 predicted proteins | sample 23_EM_MG_FD_194515 | JGI IMG/M metagenome (GOLD analysis project Ga0307517, IMG submission 194515) | Populus trichocarpa ectomycorrhiza microbial communities from riparian zone in the Pacific Northwest, United States - 23_EM | ecosystem: Host-associated > Plants > Roots > Unclassified | place...
CTTCAGCACAATCCATAATCAACAAAACCGAACACCCACCCCCCTCCCCCGGGAAGAAAGAAAAAGATTATTAGCTTTTACCACACTACTGTCATTTGGAGAGAAAAAACAATATAAACAATGACTTCAAATTCAAAACCCTAATTTTCTACCATTCCCCATCAAAAATCAAACAAGCTTAGTTAAACACTAAACAATGATTAATGGTTTTGATGATGATCCAACATCATCACCACCGCCACCACCAACACCAACATCAGCAAACCTCCACTGCACTACCACCACACCCTGTCCCTCTCTCCACTTCCGCCCATAGATCCCCAGCCACTCCCTCCCACACTCAATCCCAACCCCCTCTTCCTCTGGCCCCTCTCTCCTCCTCCTCTCACCGTCTCCCACCACCAGCCCTCGATCATGTAATTTCCCCTGTCTCATCCGCAGCTCACCACTCCGCTGACCCGGCTCCCACACTGGCTAGGGTCCGGCTCTCTGATATCTCTCCCTACGATGGGGCTCCTGGTGGGCCCTACGTGCGGGCGGTGGATGCCCTTTCGGGGTCTTTAATGAGGCACAACGCTGCTGTTATTGAATTGGGGAGTGAAGAAGCCTCGCTTATGCGGTGTGGCCTCGAGGCCGCAAGGCTGTATTTTAGGAGTCGGTCTCAAAACGGTGTCGTTAAAGGTTGTAGCGGCCGCGGGGTTTATATGTACAGAGCTGGAAGGTAAAAATTCTTGTTTAATTAGGGTGTATTTTGATTAGAAGTGTGCGATTGGTGTAAAGTTGGAAACTTTAAATGGTTCTGTGTGTAATTAGTGTGAAGGTTAAAACTTTGAGTGGGTAATTAGGTGTTATAATTTATAAATGTGTTGCAGGCCAGTGGAAGATTGGGACTCGTCTCCGCCATGTATGGCTGAAATATTTAGGTGTATGGGAAAGGCAGCGCGCTCTGCTTTATGTGCAATAGCAAGACATCTTCGTTTAAGAAGCGAGTAAGGATGATGACGGTGATGGATATTTAATTTTGAAAGCTTGTGTTGGTTATGGTTCTTATGAATGATATGAAGCTTGCAAATTATGTTGACTGCAGTGTTTTCAACCAATTGCTTGATGATACCCCATTGCCAGCCGGCGAGGTGTCTTCTTCGGTGCTTGTTGCCACCTATTCTCATACTTCTTTGCAAAATGGAAAAGGGGCTATTGGGGCAGGGAAGCCAGCGGCTAATGGTGAAGTTGAGAAGGGATTGTTGACTTTGATTTCCTCAGACAGTCCTGGTCTGCAGGTATTCTTCTGTCTTTTAAACAACATATACTCCTGATATCTAACAAATATTGTTCTTTAGTGTTGGAGAATTTTTCCTGACTAGTGTCACACTTGTGTTGGCTTCAAATTAATTCTAAAGTTTCCTTTTTTCCTTTTCCCCCGAGCCATGAGTAACATTATTCATTTGCGACACTCTGATAGGTGTTTTAGTGTAATAGTGGCAATTTGTTTTATACCATCTTTAATGCTTTTCTCCCCTAGGTTTGTGACCCAAATGGTCGCTGGTACTTAGCTGATTGTGGCTCAGCTCCAGTGGATCTTTTACTCATTACTGGCAAGACACTTAGCCACACGACTGCTGGACTTCGTCCTGCTGCCTCATATAGAGCTGCTCCTGATTTCTCATCGGGTACTAACAGTGGTGGGAGGTATAAATATTTTTATTGAAACTGATTATTGTCATGCATCTTGTGTTTAAAATTGTTCCAGTTTTACAATTGATTTTCACATTTAGGCTGCTCACTAAACTTTTCTGTTGCAGGACTTCACTGGTATTCAGGCTCATGCCACAGGGAAATGCTATTTTAGATTGTTCTCCAATTGCAGCAGCTGGTCATGTTATTCCCCAGAGCTATGTACCAATATCAGTGAGTCAGTTTATGGATGACCTTTCTGCTGAGGAGGATGTTGTGTGCAATCAACCTAATAATACTTATGTAAGTTCTAATTGGAGTTTGCCTGTAAAAGCGTAAGAGTAATAGAATTTCCACCAATTGAACCTTCGTATATTAGATTTTATCCTTCTTTATTTGTTGTGCTTTGTGGCCTTTCCTTCTTCTCTGTTCTTCTCACAAGGTTGTTAAGAGTATGTTCTGCTGAAATAGATAAATTGATCTGTCATGAAACATATTTGTTATCCGCCCTGTTTTCAGCTGAGATCGGATCTTAAAGACCCCACATGAGCAACAGTTATGGAATTCATATTGTTATTGATCAAGTTCCTATTCTTTGATTTTTTTTCACTGGTTTGCAAAAATTCTATTTATGACTTTCACATCTGGAGAAAAAGGAAAAATATTGAAAAAATCAGCTGAAATCAGGTGATGCTCACGCATGTAAAAGAATATGAGTCCGCTACTTGGTTTCCTGCAAGTCCTTATTCTTTGTTCATGCATATTGAGATTTTCTTTCTTGTTGTTGAGTTAAATGCTTTACCTTTTTTGTTTGCTGATCAACTGAAACTTTCTGTTGTAATTTGTCATGAGATTTCATTTTAAATTTTGGATTTACAGGTTGCTCGAAATGATATGAACAAGGAACCATCACTAAGAAGTGTCCTCTCAGATCCCTTGTCGTGAGTTCTTCTGTCTTTGCTTGTGCTTTTCCATTATGCTTGTTGGTTTCAATATAATGGCATCCTAGATCAGGTAACAGTCTCAAGTCTTGGAATCGAGTAGGTTTTTTCAATTCAACATGATACTGGCACCTTTTTTACTATGGCTTATATTGTTAAATTCATCCAGTTAAAATATTCTCAATCCCTACTTTATACTGTTACCAATACAAAGTGTAAGTTTTAATAAACATATGTGTGCAATGTTAGAAAGAAATCTGCATACTGGTTTCTCTGTTTTTTTTCACAACCAACCTCTCTAACGGTCTTCTTGTGCATATATAACGTTTGGGAGTGACTCACCAATAAAAGAAAAATACATACCATAGAATTATTCCTAGGATCACACGCGATAACCAACTTCACATGCCATGGGATTTGTATGGTTATATATCCCTGTAACTAAGATCTTTAGCTGCTAGTGTCTAAGTAGACTTCAGGTTATGACAATGGTGGAAAGGATGGGTGGTGAATCCTTTTGTCTATATTTCATCTTTGCGACGTCTCCTTTTCACTGATGCAGTGAGAAATATGCAGCACTGCTGGTCTGCCAGTGTATGTATACATTATGAGAGTATTCCTACAAGTAGTTGTTAAGAATTGACTTAATATGCATTAAGTTCTTACATAACCTCATCTCTTGGTGCTCTCAGCAGAGTTCAGGGTTCCATGTCATCAAAGAAATAGAAAACAGGATGAATCATCAGGTCTATACTTGTGGATGTCGGAAAATTTGGATTTATGCCCTACAAAGGATTCATAGCTCACTAGGTGAGAAAATTAAGGATCTTATAAGGAAATTAGAGTTTTTACTGTACATGTGAATGATGACTGAGGTTAGTAGTAGCCAAAAATTTGTTGAAGAAAATAGCACTTAGAGTAAAGAGAAGAAAAGAAACGCTCCTAGGCCGCAGCTCAAACTAAACCAAAACACTCATAATTGTTTCATTAAAGTCCTACCTATTAGATATTACTTTTATAGGCACCAAAAGCCCTAATAGTTCTGATCTAAATAGGAAATAGAAATCCAAATTGAAAAGGAAAATCATAAATAGTAGAAAACTTTTGATATAAAATCATGGTGGGTATTGTTGGAAAACCAGAAAACTCATACATCAGTAGTTTTTGCATCAACTAAAATCAGAAAACCATAAATGATAGAAACTAAACCATAATTCCACTTTCCTAAGTAGCTTTAAATTCCTAAGAAGGACAAATTTCTAAACAGACTAAGTTTACAAGCAAAACAAGAATATGCAGAAATAAAAATCAAAATATGGTAATTCAAGAAGTTATTCCTATTTGGCTGCACCTGTTCATCGTCGATGATTTTGATAAAACAATTTTATATTCACTGCTCTTCTTACTCATATGTTGATTTTACCTCTCTTGTTTAGAGAGAGACAGAAATTGACCACTATATTAATGTGTGCTATGTGAATATTAAATGGGTTTTTTCTTTTCCACGCACTTATCTAATGATGCCTCAGAGGTGCATTCCTTGAAGATGCCATGTTTGTTTCCTGTGGACATTCGTTTGGTGGTCTCATGCTGAGAAGAGTCATTGATATGGTAAGTAGGATTATCTGCTATTTATATGGAAATTAGAAGTAACTTTCATATTAGCATAGGAATAAGATGGTAAAAAACACTAGATGCTCGATGTTTTTATATCGTTTCTAGTGTCGATACATTTAAGGGAGTTTTAGGACCTTCATTTGAATATTTTTCTGACGACATGAAAAATTAGCTACAAACTTGGACACTCATAGAACTCCTTGATCTTTTTCTGTCATTATACTTCAAGAAGTAGAAAGAATTTTGATCCCCATCCTGCCTGGATTCCAAATGACGTTTCATCAAATGTTTCAGCTAGTGTTTATTGCTTATACTGCATAGGCACCAAAACAGAAATGTATAGTCTGTTGACGTTTTCTGTTATTCAAGGACTCCTACCTTGTGATGTGACATGCTCTTTGATATCTTCTTATGAGATCTTCTTATGAGATCTACTGGGCTGCTGCTTTTGTACAATATACTTGTCTAGTCTATATAGGAGACAAGAATCATAACTCCAGTTGTTTTTTGCATCACAGTCGAGATGTACACTTTGCAATGCTGAAATTGAGGCTGGGTCTTTGGTTCCTAATTATGGTAGGTTCTACTTGACTTGTTTATACTCTCTCCCGCACTCAAACACACACACACACAGCCTTTTGATACCCGGTCATGCTAGATACCAATTCTTTTCTGAACCTCTTAATTGCATCTTATCGTCTTTGTTCTTATATTTAACTTATATGCAGCTCTTAGAGCTGCAGCATCAGCTGTAAAGAATGAAGATGATCGAAGGCTATTCCATAATGCAACTCTGCGAAAGCGTCGCAAAGAAATGGGTGACCACACAGATTCCATGAAGAAGAGACCACACGGAGTATGCTTCAAATAAGTGCTTGACTTTTTTATCTAGCTATCCTTGAAATACACTTTTACAAGCATGCATGGATATCAAATCTTCAACTACTTATGTTTGTAGTGGATAAGGGGAAGGCAAAGCAAAGGGAATTTAGATGCGACTTAGAAAAACTGTATAAAATTTCAACTGGGCATTGGCTCTGTTGGCAGTGGGTGATATCCATAACAATCTAATGGTGACTGAAAGCACAAATGAGGCATTAAGAATTGGTGTAAAGAACCTTGATTTTGGCTTATTCTGTCTCAACTACTATGGAACATTGATAGCTCTTCCACTAGCGTTCAATGTTTTAAGGGTTCTGTTCTGACTTCTGTCGGTGCTTTTAGTGATCAAAACTATAACTCTAATTTTTTTTTAAAATGATTTGAAATCAATAAAAATCTAATGATGACTGGTAGCACAAATGAAGCATTAGGAATTGGTGTGAAGAACCTTATTTTGTCGTATTTTCTCTCAGCTGTTATGGACCATTGTTAACTCTTTAAGGAGTGTTGTGCTTTCAAATGGATTTTGTCTCTTTGATGTTTTTAATGACCGATACTCTCTATAGTTTGTTGCTTACAAAACCAGCATGCTGTGAATTCTGTAATGTATTAATAAGAGTCCAGTTTCAAACGCATTTGACTGGTTATTTGCCTGTCCTCAGGAGAATGGAGATATTGCTGCTGACGATGGTTTGCATAGAGGAGTGCAGTATCCTTTTGCTGTAAATGAGAAAGTAGTGATTAAGGTTCGTTTTAGCATTCTCTTTCCTTGTATTCTATTTATGGCTGTTGTCACTGGCATTGCACGCATGGAGGAACATTGAGCGCTGTGTTGAATCATATAGGGAAATAGGAGGACACCAGAAAAATTTGTTGGGAAGGAAGCAATCATCACTTCACAATGTCTCAATGGCTGGTGAGTTGAGATGGCTTGTTATACCAGTAAAACACTACTTACCTTCAGATAATCACGGTATTGGTAGTTGAACGCTGTATGGATATGAAAGCAAATCATGGTTTAATTTGATGTTAGATGCAGTGCAAAGATCTTTCCTTTTCTTTCTTTCAGGTACTTGCTTAAGATTATTGGTAGTGGTGAGAATGTTCGTCTACAATATCGCTCTCTTAGAAAAATTTTGAACTCTGAAGCCATTGAAGACAGATGTGCTTCACAGCCAATTCAAAACAGCAGCTAATAGACTTAAATTTTCTTAATGTACACTTACCATCTCTATAGGGCTCAACTAGTGATAGATCTTGTCCTGTTGATTGCCAAGAAGGAAATGATATCGTTTCTTGTAAGTTATTTTGTATCCGAATATTTAGCTAGAAAGCCTAGAATAGGTAGGTTATTTTGCAGCGCAGAGTTCAGGTAGCAGATTGTAAAGAGAGGAAGATTGAGGATAACACGGACCGTTTCTTTGTAACACGAGGGGTATGTACACGGAGAATGATTTTATTAGTATATTATATGTTTTTGGTTTTCTTTTTTTTCCCTTTTTTTTTTTTGTCCCGCAATTGTGAGTGCAGAGTATTTTTCTTTTGCCTATTTTCCCCTCGTTTTCTCCCGTCACGCACATGAAGGAAACTTAAAATATATAGAACACCAACTGATTTATATCTACAATATTCTCGCTGCATGTTGCCTTTGCTTTTGTTTCAGAAGAACTCTCTATTTTAAAGCTGGACTGGACTTGCTTTCTTCGGAAAGCAAACTGGCCTAGGAATGAGACCAATGTTGTCACCTCTACTTCATTAAGTTAATTAAAGCTTCACGTTCTCTCTCAAGTCCTTTCTGATTGAACAAGTAAATCCTATAACCATAGCAAGTTTTAGTAGAATTTGACGTCGTGGATTTAGTTAGAAATTTAGCCTCGACTCGTACGGGTAGTGAGGATTCAAAAGACACACACACATGCCAAACCCTCGAGCTTCTTGTCTGCTTGTGTAGTTTGGTAGATGCTTGGTTATAAAGGAATACCTTTACTTGAGCAAAATCGTGTCTTCGAGTAAACCACTCTCTTCTATAATTAACGAGGATGATCACAGCATTGGTGCCGCCATCTTGCCAAACTTACCCTTGTTTTTTTCTATTCGAGATGGTATATACAGTCTCAATAAATACCTGATTAATCAATCTTTAAATGCTCGTGAATTTAGAAACTACAAGTGAAAATCTTGACAGACTAGAAACATTGAATTGGTGAAATTATATCAAGATTGATGATCGACAAAAGCTTTGAGATTTCAAACTCTATAAAGGCTTGCGGCGGCAGAATCTTTATCCAGTATCGCATGATATGACAACAAGCATTATTGATAGAAGCTTTGCTTGATCAAATTCCAATTAGCAATAATACTCTTTCATTAGCAGTGCACGTTTACAAAGACAAGATTAAAAAGCAAGCAAGCGCACGCGCACGCGCACGTTGGACTTTTTTCTCAGTAAAATAAAACATGCTTTCTTTCTATGTATTCTTATCAGGCGGGCTTCCTTTGCTTTTTAGCATTGCTTTGTCTGTTGCTTTTGTTGACCCACTCTCATTCTCTCCAGCATCTCCTTTCTACTGCTCATAACCGTATTGAACACTTCATTCACGCCGTTACTCAACCTCTCCAATCCCTCTCCTAATGTCTCCGTCACCCTCTCCAGCTCCTTAACGGCACCGTTTAGGCTCTCCCCTTTTTCTCCGCCTGCTTCATCCATCACGCCGATCACTTCCCTGAGACGTGCTTCCACGTCATCTAGCTCCTCGAGTAGATGCCTCTTTTTGCCCGGCCGAGTCAGCTCGGCCGAGATCGCTGAGTTGAGAAGATTGAACGAGTCAGCCCACAAAAACTCGGACGGCGCTCTAACGGCAACACCTAACTCCGTCGATCCACGCAACGCCGCGACCACAACTCCCGCGACAAACACGGTTACCAACCCAACGGAGTGGATCGTGCGGCGGACAATCCTTTCATCGGATGAGATCTTACAACGTGGAACCTCCTTAAGCATGAGAGCCAAATCTATCACCAGATGCTCCAAATTCTTGCTGCTATCATATCTGTATCCCTTGAGATTATTATCCCAATCAGTCAGCGAAGCCCTGGCTCTTCTTAGCTTCTCTGCATCTTCACTGTTGTTGTTGCTGTTGTTGTTAAATAGGTGAAGTGCAAATTTGAGGAGAAGCCGGCGATGGCGCAAGCGTTCAATCTCCGAAGCGATGGAGTTGCAGATATCGAGGAGCTTGACACTGTCATCCAAGTAAAAATTCAAAGAATCGGTGAGCTTGGGGTTGGATAGTAGGGTTATGGCTTGGTTATGTGTGAAGGAGAGAAAAGCGAGGGCCGAGGAGAGCCAGGAGAGATTGATAGTAACAGAAGAGTGGGAATTACATAAAGTATTGAGGCGACGAAGAATGGATTCGTCGAAGGACTGTGAGATAAGGTCGAATTCCTTCTTCTTCTTCTTCTCTTTGTTAAAAGAATCGAAGAAGGAGGGATAATTGGGTTTCTCCGTCAGAAACATTGTTGATGAGAAGAATGGAATAGAAAAAATAAGCACAGGTGAGAAATGGTGGCTGTGATTTTATTATGTATATGGAAAGGGCGGTAGAGGAGTAAAAGACGGAGGCAGGTGCCGCCGCAGGTAGTTGACGAGGTCGCTGCACGCTCCTTCTTTTACCTTGCACGCGGTGCAGAACAGATACAATAGAAAGAAAGATAGACCCAGACAATATAATAATAAATCAAAACCCTAATTTACGGTCTTGTCCCGGGGATCTTTTTGAATTTGTGATTTGTAAGCAAGGGTTGTCGACTTGTCGTTCTCTGTGCGTGCGTGTTTTGTTTTAAAAGATTAAACAAAAGGGTACGCATCTAATTAAGAAAAGGAAAAAAAAAACAAAAAAAGAGGAAGTGTGAGATAGGAATTAAGTAATAAATCATACAAAGGGAGAATTGTATTAAAATTAAATATAATTAAGGAATACAAAGAATGAGATGTTAATAAGGAATATTTAAATGTTATTTTTTAAAGTGTTTTTTATAAATGTATTGAAATAATATTTTTTTTAATTTTTTAAAATTATTTTTAATATCAACATGTCAAAATAATTTGAAAATATTAAAAAAATATTAATTTAAAATTAAAATATTTTTAAAAATTAAAACAAACAGTACGTAAATCAAGCCGTATTTCACGGTATAGAATCTGCTTAGAACTTTTATTAGCGTGTGTGTGTGAAAGCACAATAATAATCTTCTGCTTCTTCGATCCAATGAAGGTCAACCCAATTTTGGTCTTGGCAAAATTATGTATGTGTGTGTCCATGTAGGATTGGATATCATCTTGAAGACGTCAAACTGACTATTCTTCCATTGGAAAAAGGTTGTCAATTATCTTAATCAATTGATGTGTTTTTTTATTTATTCAGTCATGTTCTTGGAAGACTGGAACAGATCAGAATTTAGATGGTCTGTGTTCAACTTATAAGCTAAGCATAGACTGGTTCGATGCTTTTATGTTTTTGTTTGGTGTTCCGATTTAATTTTAATTTTTTAAAAAAATAATAATTTTTAATTAATTTTGATACGTAATTTTTTTAATGTTTTAATGTAATAATATCAAAAATATTATTTTAATATATTTTTAAACAAGAAGAATTACCATTCAAGTATTTATAGTATAGTTATTACTGAGCTTTTATTGATTCAAAGAAGTATTCAAGTGCATGGATAAAAAACCGGCTCAAGTCAGGTCAGAGTTAAATAAATTTTGATCCATTATTAAAACTTCTTTTTTTTTTTTTGGGTAACTTGTGAGCATGCAATTACGCAATGATCATGAAGGTTATCTGTTATCATTTCTTTAAAGAAAAAAAAAACTCCTTTTTTTTTCAAGAACGTAAAAATCAACAATCGATTAATTGTTAAAAAAAATTAAAACCAAACTAAATGGTTTTTAAAAGCTGTGACAGTGGTTGTGAGTTTTCCTTTTTTTTCCAATAAAAAATAAAAAAACAAATAATTATGTTTTTATTTTTATTTTCAAAACTTCACACTAAACGGCTCCTACTGGCTGCAGGATTTTTTATTTTTATTTTGGTCGTGGGAAGTTGCGGGACGATTAGGTGCTTCGTTCCGTGTGTCGGTGCGTGTTAGTCACAGATCTAATTACGGGATCACCAATATTCACGATATGCATCGCCTTTGCAAATATTATAACAAAAACTAAATAATATGAGAAAAATATATTAAATTAAGAGATATTTTACTATGAATTATAATAATAATTTTATTTTTTATTTTTTAAAAAGATTTTTCTTTAGTGTTTTTTCTTTCTTAGCGAGCGGGTAACATTTACGTCATTAAAGAGACATGTCTGACACTTCTTAATAATCAAATTTGATCATTTGTTGTAGTCTCGTGTCCTCTTTTATATGATGTAACGCGTGCAGACAGATAATGATTGGATTGTCATCGATGATCTATTATTTATATTATTTTTTTTCTGACAATTAGAGTGCATAAATATCTTCTTTATTTGTTGTTTGTCAAATTAATCATGTTTATCATGCTCAAGTATCTTAGGTTTGACAACATCTAATTTGTTGTCAGATCCAAATTGATTGGATATGACATAACTATAAACATTTTTAATAATTTTTTTATATTTTTTAAAAAATAATATTAACCTATTGCGTGTCAATATATTGGTAACATACAAAATATGTGCTCTGGTGAATAGATAGGAGAAACAAACCCCTCCCAGATAACAAACCAAAAAATAAATAAATAAAATGGTAAAATATATAGAACGACGAGCCGCCACCAGGAACTTGCTAAGCCAACTGTTTTTGAAAACCATCCGACTAGTGCCAGAAACTAGCACTGGGGGGAGGTTTCTGATTGTATGTATCTTTCCATAATTACCAAAATAAAGAAATAAAACTCTCTTTTTTTATTATCTTGTGACCTTACCGTGCAGGGAATGTATCGATAAGGACATCCAAGAGCGAATCGAATCAAATCAAATGCCAGAAAGCGAAGACACTCGCCTGTTTCCATGTCGAGAAGCCTTTTTTCTGTGTTGTGTAAGAAGTGAATTCCCTTGTATGGGTTAAAACTACACCCTACCATGACCCAAAAGCCAAAACCAATTGATGGGTTACGTGTGTGTGTGTGTGTGTGTATAGTAAGAGCTGCAGTTACTCCAATAATCAAACACAAAATAAATTTCCAGCTTCTCTTGAGGTTTATGGTACTTCTTGCAACTTCCTTTCATAAAAATTTAGCCAGGTACAACTCGGTGACTGGACAACTAGTCTATCTGGGACTGTGATCCAAGAACCTGGAATATAAAATTGCAGTTGCGTAGAAATATCAATTGCATTAACAATACAAAACTTTACTATAATCACTAAATATTCACAAATAATCCCTCAAGCTTAGATTTTATGAGAGTGATTAGAGTCTTTAATTGATATCGGCGCATGATATACATGTATCCTTCGTCTTACGTTCACCAGAAAAAAACGTAAACGACTAGATATAAATTTTGTGAGACATGAAGTTTAACAGAGTTTAGGCAAGGGCGATCTGCTATAATGAGGGGTAGTACCCCTCATGACATTGACATCATGACCAACCAACTTTGGCATCCGACGCTTCATCTCCCTGCATGCCTTCTCCAACTCCATGACCCTCCATTGCATGTTCATTCTCGTGTCTTGGACGTTCTCCGGTGAAAGACTCTCACCATCGCCATTGTACAAGACCATCCCGGAGGAATTGATCATGCTTGGACCCTTCACGTCTTTGACACAGACAGAGTACTCACCTTTTGATATTTTAGAATGTTGTAGCTTGAGTGCTTGAACTGCAATATCTGGAGGGATTCTTGGATTCTTGGCAAGGTCTTTGCATGCTTCAAGACTCATCTTCTCGTAGTTGAGGCATCTGCATAATCTTGATCGCTCCTCAAATGGGAGTGTTGGGTGAGACTGCAAATATCCACAAATAGAATGCATTGAAGATTGATAATTATACGATTGGAAAATCTAATCTATACCTTTACAGTGTTAATTTTATTGAAGTCATTTTTCAAAGAATTTCAACCATTAGATGTGGGAGGCTTATTAGTGGGGACTCTCTCATTAAATGGATGGCGATATTTTAGAGAATATTTTGCAAGGAATTTTTCTGTGCAATTAGCATCACTAATACTGAAAACAGATTCTTGGGATTATTTGTTAGCCAACAAAGCTTTGAAGTAAAAGAATAGTAAGAAATTAACTCTGTGGACAAGCAAGCAAATGAGTAGGCCATATCAGGTTCAATGCACACATTGTACCTCAAATATATAAATTTGGCATAAAGTAAGGAACTTGTGTTCCGTAATGATCCAGGCAAACATTTCTACTTTCCTGAACGTTAGACTATGAACAGCATGGCCCTTTGCATACATTATTTGAAGAAGCTCTGCAGGTTTTTGTCTGTTTAAATAGATGACAAATGACGGTGGTGGTAGCAGAATGAGTTGCCGTGAGTGTCACGGACTTGAATTAATGGAAAAGAAACAGAAGATTTAGAGGTAAAAAAAGAAGAAGATGCACAAACTTATATGTGGTCGGCCGGGCCATAAATAAGTTAGCATCCATTGATGTTGGATTGGACAACCATAGGTCCATATCATGGAAAAGAACACGTTTAGCCACTGGTTAAAAATTCCTTCACAGAAATAATGGAGTGTAATTATATTCTTTCTGGTAGGTGAGATGTTTCTTTCATTGCAGATACAGTTCATTGCACCCAGTCTGGCAGTGATATATATATATATATATATAAACTAACATAGTTTCAATAAAGTTAATAGGGAATGAATCCGTTTTGAAAAGTTTTGGAAAAAATAATTAGTTTATAAAGAATCATTGTTGGAAATTGTAATTGTTGAAAAATCACTATAACAGTTTAAATAAATATTATAATTTAGAATTGCAGTTTTAATATAATTGTTATTTTCAATAAGAACTCTTTAACAACTATGATTTATAATAGCGGTTTTATAATAAAATTGTAATTACTAATGGTTTTTACAAAACATTTATAAAATCTTTTTTTTTTCTGTATTAGTTTGTTTTATATATATTTAAGTTGGTTATTAATTATTATATCTTATTTTGTATTTTTTTTAGTTAAGAGTGTTTTTATGTATTATACATATTATGTATTTTTATACTTATTTTATATAAGCATGATTTAATATTGTTAATTAACAAATAAACATGCGAACAGGTTATTTAAAATTTCAAATCATCCATTAACAACTTAAAAAATATACATAAATAAAAATAATGTTTAAAAAACACAAATATTAATTTGAGATTATAATTAACAAATAAAATGGTGTTGAAATAGCTTTTGTTTCAATTATGGATTTGAAGTGTGATAATTTATGTTTTTATTTGGCTTTTGGTTATAGTAATCTAGACTTTGTTTTATGTAAATTTTCAGGGTGAATTATGCTACTTAATACAACCGTTATTAATAATTGTGAGTGTTTACAACCGCTATTGATAATAGTAAGCGTTAATAAAACCGTGTTTTTTTTTTAATAACGGTCGAGTAAGAAATATACTATTTTCTAAATATTTTTCTCTTTTTTACTATTTTTTAAAAAAATTATCAAGCAATGCTAGTTTAATAAAATAGCAGATATATCTTGCATTTTAATTAAACAAAATATATAAATACCGGCACTACCTGAGCCTGGCTAGAAATGACAAGTTATCAGATTCATTTTTCAATGTTGATGAGAGGGTAATATGCCGTGGTTCTCTCCGGCTGATCAGCTAAAGGGAAAGAAACTTAAAAAAAGGTAATATATAGCTATAATTAAATTAAACTAAGAAGAAGAAAAATTAAATATTGGTGGGTGATTTTGTCTTGTCTGTTAAATTTGTCTTTGTTGTTTAAGTCTTACTGATTTTTCTCTTCTTTATCCAGAACCATCAATAATTTGGCCATCATGGATAAGAAAGAAACAAAAAAGAAAGAGGAAATGAGGGTTTGCAATACTTGCCTCAAGATAGATATCAATGGCTTTGTAGACCCCATCAAAGCTATCTCTTGCGGAATCTGGTAAACTTTCTGCAACTCCTAGAACTTTTGAGGTCTTAAGGTTTTGATCAGGAGATATTTCACACAAGTACTTGTCAATCAATGTGCCAACCTTCTTCAACTTCTGTGAGGACAGCAAATCACTATGAACAAATATTCTCATCAATCTCAATACCAGATTAACATCAAAAACACCTCTATCATGGCCAGAGACAAGCAAGTCATCCAATGTTGCTTGGTCAAGCATCCCACCAATCAACATCTCCAGCTTAGCTCTGCAATCTTTGCTCAGACCAAATCCAGACACAATCCTCAATACTGAAAACAGGCCTCTGCAAGAAAATGAACAGCTCATAGAAATCACCCCGTGGACAGCAGTGTCTGCAAGACCAGCATAGGCTGATCTTGAATACAAAGCAGCTCTTTTTGCTCCACGTTTGCATTGAAGTACTGCCATTTTCAGGAAATGGAGTAGGGATTTTGTGAGGATTAAGCTATCGTTGTCAGTTCCATAAGCCCCCATATTTTTTATTACCCTTTCAATAATCATTGGAGGTAATATGATCAAATCATCAAACCACCATTGTTTGCTCGATGAACGTGGCTTAGTTGACTCAGGAGTGGTTTTAGACGGGGAAGAAAACCTGAACCTAGATGCAGTTTCAGGAGATGATGAAGAGGAAGAAGAGGAAGCAGCAAGAGTTGCAATATCTGTATTATATGCAATCTTTCCCAGTAGTGAAAAAATGAGCTTTTCTACAAGCCCAGATGAATCCGCATTTGTAAGGAATAACTCACAGCTTTTGAGACAGGAAACTGTATCTTGCCAAGACCAGTAAATCATTCCATCAAGAAATGTCTCTGTCTGTTTCAAGAGATTGCTCGTGGATACATTCTCGGTCATGCCAAGAAATACTGCACAGAAATGGAGAAGAGCCACATTTGAAACTGTGATTTTGATTTCGCCATGATTGTAACAGAATCTTGAAACCAGCTCAAACCCATCTGGGCCTCCAGGGAAGTCATCAATTTCAATAATTGAATTCTTAATATGGGATTTTCTCTTTTCTCGCCTGACGATCTTCTTTAGCTTTTCTGAATATGCTGATAGAACTTTCTGCAAGAATGAACTATAAACAATCAGAACTAGTTCAATCAGAAAACCTTGCCTGAAGTTTCAAAGAAGAAAGGAAACTAGCAGTAGTACCTGATTGATAAAGAATGTTTGTTGACCATTAACATTAATTGCAAGATCACAGAGCTGTGGCATTGCTTCTTTGCATCGAATGTAACCAAGAAACTTATGTTTGCCTGATACTGAGAGATGCTCTAAGGATATATGATGACAGCAGACAAGAAAAATCATACACACTGTATAAAGGATACAGTTATCTCATAATACCCCCAAGAAGCATTTTCACGATTGACAAATACCGCAGTAATTTAAAGCTCCATTTGACATTACCGTTGGTTTTTCACTCTGACTTGTAGTTGTGAACAGAATTGTGATCTGTGACGCATGCAGTAGAAAGTGCTTTTTATGATAAAATAGAAAGGGCAAAAAAAAAAGAAAAAAAACAGTTCCAGTGAGTGTTCAATCACTCGGTAAAAATCGACATAAATATGACTTATCTCAAATTAAAAAGAATAATTATTCTTCTAAAATAAAAATAATAAGAATTCCAAAAAAAACAAAATATAAATCCTTTTCACCAACTGGTTTCGATCATGAGTTCACTATGTCGAATAATTTAATAAAAGAAATAACAATAAATATACGAAGCTAACAAAATACATGTTGGCAGTACAAGCTAAAAAGAAACACCACATTGGCCCCGCCGAACGAAAGCGATGACAGGCAATTTTGTCTCCAAGAAGATTTCTATTATTGTATTATTTTTCCCTTGTCTCACCCACTCACACACACGTATGATATATTCTTTTCTATTATATTGGCTTCGGCTTGGCTTCGGCATACGTCCCCACGGGAGTTTTTACACTTTCGGGACATGTGAATAGGGGGCCCAGCAGAGACTTCTGACCCACTGCTACTAATAATATTTCACATGAACAAAGGAAAACGAAACACACAACAGCACCACTCCTATGTCACGTGACTAGCTATTTGTGGATAAGCTGCGTGTAGAATTTGCTTCAGACCAGAGGGGGCTCTCAATTTGCTATCTTAAATAATTATACTCCATGGAATGATTTTTGACCGAAAAGAAAACGAAAGAGGGGATGTAAAAACCCTAAACAAGAACATATCGAAGCAAAGAGCTAAAGCCATGTGCACAAAAAAATAAAGGGTGCGTGTAGAAAGAAGAAGAATTACCAGATGGTGAAGTGGAGTGCTAGAGCCGTCTGTATAACAAAATTTTGTAGGGATTTGGACTTTGTAGAGTTATGAGAAAAATTTCACGGGGAAATTTTATTTTGATGCCGTCCCCGTGCTGGGTGGTGGCAGGCGTTAGGTTAGGCAAGTACCTTCAAAGTTCAAGGATCATGAAACATCGGGGATTTTGGGCAATTGAAAGTCCACGCTAGAAGATTAGCAACGGACAGTTGAGTCAAAGGTGGCCTCCTCTATAGCATCTCTTTCCTTAAATTCGTTTGAGAATGACAAAGGTTGTCATCAAATCAAACATAATGGAAGTTCTATAGAAGCTCGAAACCAAATGATAAACATAATGGCGTTGGCGGCTAAATCAGAACAAAGATTATTTTGAGCATAGGCTATCCAAACGACAGAAAAAATCATATTGTCATTCAATAACCAAACCCAGTACACTTCGAGCCATTGGAAAAAATATGATCGATCTTGCTAACATGCCATCACTCGTAATTGATGCTGAGCTCGTGATTTGCACGATCAAAAGTCTTCATTGTCACCACCTTTCAGGTCCATCCATCCATCCAAGCAAGGGGCGTAATACATTTACTAACACCAGCCAGATTTTAAACTTTGGAAGACATTAAAACAATTTCAAACTAGTCTATCTAACAACAAGAGCACAGATGACCCAGTTCCTAGTTTCTTGATGGTTGCAGTACGGGGAATAACTCAATAAAGTCACATTGGAGCAGGGATTTTAAAATTCCGGATAAGACAAAAATACCAAGTAAAACCAAACTTCATATCAAATGACAGTAACCAAAATTCATATCTGATGGCATCTTTCCCATCGAAGCAGAGGGCCAAAACAACCAAGGGTGAAAGCTGAGAGCCTTTACTTCTATCCTCAGTATCGGTACCGATCACGGTCCCTGTCCCGTCCATATTCTCTATTTCGACCATACTCATAATCCCGATCCCGACTACGACTACGGCGCCTGTCCCTACCATCACGATCTCTGGCCTTGCTGCTTTCCCTGTCATCCCGATCCCTCCCTCTTTCTCTGCTTCTCTCTCTCCCCTCTTTATCACCGACACCTGGCAATATATCATTTTGTTAGCACCGATAACTTTGTCCAAGTAAAATTTTAATACTCCACTGTCCATCTGATTCTCTAATGGATATAACTCCGGTTCATGAATAACATGTACAGACCTATAACATCAAAGTGCTTGATTTCAATACATGCTTATTTTGCAAATAGAAAATTAAAGAATAAAATAATGCTCAAATACCGATTTCCTCAACCTCCCATCCTGCACGTCCAGCACCTGGAAGCACCTTTCCAGCTTCAGCTTGTTGAGTTTTGGCCCGAAATTTTTTCTTCAGATTGCCAAACTCGTCATATAGCTCTCCATCATCCTGTTATTGGAACGTGAAAAATATAAAACAAGAACGTGTTAAATAATCTCAAAGTCACAGCACCGCAAGAATATCTTACTTCAGCTTCTTTTCTTCGTCTCTTGGTTTCCTCTAATTCTTCTTCATCAAGTTCTTTGTAACCACCACCCCGTCCTCCTCTGTGTGAGCATAGATATGGGCATAATTTTAGCATAGTTTCTACAAGATGTAAAAATAGTAAAACATGAAGTCAAGGAAAGAAGATAACCATTAAGAACTGAAGTTCACCCAACATAACAAAGCAAATACGACTAAGTTATTGCTTATCCACTCAACTAAGGTACATAAACCAAGATTGAGGTTTGTTATGACTCGGTTATTGCTTATCCACTCACCCATATGCTAGTTACAAGGTCTTTGAGTTCATAAAACAGGAACCCTTGTAAAAGGAGAACTGATGAAAGAGTAAGGAAACGTTTTCAGCACCACCAATTTTAGATTTTAGCAAAGAAAGTTGACAATGTTCTATATCATGCAAGCTATATGATGGATCAGGAGTATTTGAGAGACTATGAATTATCATATATCACCTCACACCACCCTCGTTGTGACCAGGTTTATTTGTGTTGCAAACATTGCACTTTGAGCGCTTTGCCCAGTTGATATTGCCACACCTGAAATACAGAAGGAAAAGTAGAAACATAAGCAACAAAAAAAAAGGAGGCTGAATATTTAGTCATGCATTTCAGAAACCTTGCCTACAATATGAATTTGAAGGTCTCAACCAACTGCCAACAAAGGAAACCCAAATACCTTCTTCAAGCTAAAAGCACCGCAGATGGTTTTACAATGTACAGGTCAATGAGCACAATATTACCAACTCAACTTATTATAAATCCAGTACATAACAGCCTCATCAACTACACACCCTTGACTGAATAGCACAAAGCTTCAGAATGCATGCGCACAAATCTATCTACAAAATTCAGCATTCTAAACACAGTCCTGCCATCAGAATAAATCCCTTTGTCCCAAGCTCAACACCTGTTATTTAGATAGATTATATAAGAAATGGGGAGCTACACTCCAACAAATTTTATCAAATCAAACATCATAAAGCAGTCCATTGTATTTCTCCTTCCAGATTGTATTCATGCTCGTCGATGTTGAGTTTGGATCCACCTTAAAACTGGATCTCACTGAAAACATTATCATTCTACTGAACTCATTTAGCCTCACAATCTTCTCCCTTTATTGGTCAGTGATTCAGATTGTTTTATGAGATACAGTTACACGACCATCATCCATCACTTTGTCCAGCAGTAGAAGAAAATACAGAGGAAATGATACTGTACGCTCAAAATCAGAGACTAGCATAGCAAGCGACACGAAATTTAGCAGTTGAACAGCACAAGAAAGTAAACAAATTATGAAACTCGGGCAACCAGAGGCTTACATTGGACAGGTCCAGTCATTTGGACCAAAAAGTCCGGTAGGAGCACCAACTGACCGGCCAGGGACACCAGAGTCATTGGCACCGCGTCCCCTCCCATGACCTCCAGCTCCAGCACCACCGCCAGATGGACCAGAAGGCCGAGCACTTGCACAACGATTGCACACGCCACGAAATGCAAAATTTACATTGGAACAACTGCTTGAACAATAAAGCATAAGAAGTTATTTGCATAAGAAAAGAGGAAGGTGAAAAAAAAAACAGACTAGAGCTAAAAAAGAGCAAGAGCTGCTCACCAATATCACATCACAGACCTTGTATTCGGACACAACCAGTCTCCATCCTGTTGCCAGGCTTTCCCTGAAGCATCGTCCTGTCCTCTACCTCTCCCCCCACCCTCATTCAAATCCTTAGCATTTTCCTCAAACCCGCCAAAATCATTGGGATCATCCACAGAGTTACAAACAGTGTCATCTTTGCTCTTAGATTGTGCTATAAATACTCCAATAATATTACCATGAAAATCCTTGTTGTTAAACCACTCTACAGCAGCTAGAGCGGCATGAGGATCCTCATAAGTAACTGTGGCATCACCCTTAGGCTCATTCGTCATTTTGTCACGGTACAGCCATATCTTAGGTCGACCAGTTCTCTTGTCCTTCTACTCATTACAACAAGGAATAAAAAGTAAATAAAAGAATTAAACTAAGAAATCCCTCGACATAAAAGGAAGCAAATAGTACAGGTAGATGCTTAAAAAAACAGACGAAATAAAAAAGTACCTGGCAAAACTCCATACCTTTAACAACCCAATAGTGCCAAAATATCCAGCCAACATAATGTCATCGGTCCCTTCAGGTAAATTACTAATATAGATAGTCCCATTAGAAGGGTCTCCTTTCCCTGCATAGCTTGCCATATTGCTACAATCTCATCAAACTCAATAATCCCTGCCAAACAGACAAACCACATTAATTCCTAACCTAACAAATACCCTAAACATTAAATCAACTAAATAATTTGTTCATCTAAGAAAATAAAAATAAACAAAACCCTAATTAATTAATGTACCTCTAAAGAAGGTGCTTCGAAAATAAAATCGGATTGAGCCGTCTTCAATATCACGATCGGTTGATTTAAAAATTAGGGTTTTCTTCTTCGGTCGTCGATTCACTTCCACGATAATTTAAAGAAATCGCCAAACAGGAAGTTGAATAACAGAAAGATAAGCTCTGCTGAGTGCTGTCTATCTGTTTCGAACTGTAAGTCTTTTGGGTTTTTTTTTTTTTTCCTCTTTTTTAAACCTTCAATGGATTTTACATGGATTGGGTGCTTCCGCGGTAGTTCCTACTGGATAGGGCAGCCGCTATGCAGCGGATTCGCATTTTTTATATATAAAAAATTATATTTTGATGCCGCAGATGTGTTTCAGAAAAAAAAAAATCATGTTATAATTCCGATAGAGTTTAATAAGTGGATTTTATTTTATTTAGAAAATAAAAAAAATGATTTTTTTTTTTTTTGTAAAAACACACTGTAACTTATAAATAAAACCTTGAAAGTATGTAATTAAAAAAAAAACAAAAACAAACACTATAGTCATCTTGAAATAGGGTGAAGGAAATGTAATATAGGTAATAAAAGATAATTCAAACCGATTTTACTTATAAAATTTGTAGTTTTAATTATAAAATTGAAATAACTACACAAAGCTATTTTTTTATATAAAAAAATAATGTTGAATGATGAAATAAAAAAATAGTAAAAAAAAAGATGTTGGCCCACGTTAATTTTTCAAACTCGTGACTCAGGTCATTGGACCGGAAGCACCATGTATAAAAAAACCATGACGCTCAATCCCTGACAAATCAAATATGAAAGGATAAAATTCAGGAAAAATCAATTACATAAAAGCATCTAAAATTAAAAAAAAAAACAACAATTAAAAGAATGATGGTGAAAATCAAAATAAAAATAAATTATAAGGCAATAATAATTTTTTGATCTAGAGGATTGAATTGAAAAGAAAATTAAATTTACCAAAAGAAAAAATAAATAAAAAGAGTGAGGATCGATATAGAAAAAAACAACACACCGTGGATTTGGATTGAATGGTGAAATTCAAAACTATTGCAAAATTACAAAGGAAAAGATGATCAAATTGAAGAAAAAAATGTGCGATAAATTAAAATTGAAAGATTAAATTGAAAAAAAAATAAAACTCGAACAAAGAAGCCAGGAGTAGAAATTAAAAATAAAAAGATTAAAGATTAAAGCTGAAATATCAATAGCAAATAAGATCAACCTGTATTTCTTAAGGTAGAAGATAAATAATAGGAAAAAAAAAAGGTTGATTGATGACAAACCATCTCTTGTAGCCAACATATATTATGCCGACAAGAAAAGAATACAGTGGCACATCAAACAACACGACGAACAAGCATTTTATGTCACCCGAAGGCACCGCATGTGCGCCCAAGATGCATGACCACCTCCTCCTATACACCAACAATTTTTTTAGAATAATTAATATTTAACTGGTATACAAAAATCAAGACACCTTTAATTACCATTGTAATTACAAACATGTGTGTGTAAAATAAACAAAAGAGATGACCAAAAGGCCCCTGAACACTGATGGTTTTATTGTTTTTATTTTAGAAGTATACTTTGTCAATTCATTGTACATGAATAAGTGATATATATATATACCCTTCTTTGTTAGTTTTATAATTTTTTGATTTTCAGAACAATCAAGTCATTTTATTACACTTGAAAAATAAAAATACAATTATACACCCAGACAATCATTCAATAACTAATATATAGTGTGAAAAGATCAAAACATCATTAACATAAAAAAAAACAATTATTTTTTAGGTTAGGAATATCACGTCCTTATCACAGTAGATAGTAAATAGTAAAGACGAGTCTAAATGCATAATGTTTTTGTCTTTATTTCATATTTATTTTTTGTTTTTTAATATTTGTATATCAAAACTATAAAAAAAAATTAATATTTTTAAAGAGAAAAAAATTGAAAATCATTTCAAAAAAACATATCGAGTTGTGCCACTTCCCTGTTTGTTTTTATATTTCAAAAACACTTTTGAAATAATTTAATTTTTTTTTATTTTTTTTACTTTAAATTAATATTTTTTGGTGTTTTTATATTATTTTAATGCGCTAATATCAAAAATAATTTTTAAAAATATAAAAATTATTATTTTAATATATTTTTAAATAAAAAATATTTTTAAAAATAACAACTACCGCACTTTAAAAAGCAACTTTAAATGGAACATAAAGTTAAGGGCTATTGATTTTAATTTATGGCACGTAGATGGAGCAGTTAGTTTTACAATAAAATCTTACTACTGATTTTAATTTAATGATCAAGGATTTATAGAATATGATCCATTAACAGGACTTTGAATACGTAAGAAGATTCGCGCGCGCGCGCGTGCATATACACATTTTCTCGAGTGTTATTTTTAAAAGAACAAAAAAAAAAGAGGCCCATCATGCGAAGGGCATGGCCGAGCATCACGTGTAAAGAGCATCACTTGAAGAAACCTGCTAGGTGGAAGACAGCAACTCTCTATACTATTGAAATCACTAGAACTACACGTGTACGTGTGAATGCGGTGTTTGTGTAAGTGTTTTTTTTTATTTTTCAAAGGATTTTTCGCTAGAGTTTTCGCCCCCTTTATCTTGCAGTCTGGTTTGGAAAAAAAAAAAAAGTATTAACTATTGATGGGATGGAATTGATAAAAAAACAACAAAACAAAAAAAAAAAAAAAAATGTTTTTGCTGTATCTCTCATAGTGATTTGTTTCCTTCCTTTGGCTTTTTTTTTTTATTAAACTTTATAACTCACTTTTTAGGAGGGTATTTTAGTCTTGTAATTCAAATTTAAATTTACGGGTTAAATCAATTGACATGAATTTTCCCCCTTGTTTTCTAATTGATTTTTTAAAACCTCAACTCAACACTAGATTATCTAAGAATTAGATTTCATGGTTTATTTTGATTTGATTTTTATGATGTTATCTTTATCTCATGACTCGGGTCACGAGCTTGAAGAGTTGATTCAAATTATTTTTTGTGTTATTTTTTAATTAATTTTTCAATTTTAATTACATCATTCGACATTAAATTTATTGGTCTATATTAACTTGAGTTATTTTCTTATCATTTTTTTTTAACTTCAACTTTTTAATATTGAGTTTGTTAAAAACTAAATTTTATAATTTATTTTGATTTCAAACTAACATATTAATTCCAATGGATCAAATCCTATATAATACTATGTTATCTCAATATTTATAAAAAAATCACTATAAATATAATTAATTTTTACTATTCATCCAATTTATTCTAGTACCCACCAAATAAACTTATATTAAAATAATCCTTACATATTTAAAATTATTATTTTAATAGAAAAAATATTAGTAATTACTAGATTTTTTTTTATATTAAAAAAAAAAAGCTGATCTCACCGACAGTATGTACCAGTGAGGGGCAGTGATCTAATTGTACGGAACTGGGCAGCAAAGCCTTACAAAACCCTTTTTTCCCTTTCAAGTTTCAATATTGCATTTATAATTGAAACATCACATCACAAGTTCAGTTTCTCTCAGATAAAGTTTTCCAACAGTATTATCAGATTTTTTTTTCCCATCACACCTCCTTTTTATCTCTCCCATAAAATCAACACATCTACAACTTAGAGGGTGTTTGAGAGTGTGATAGTAGTTACTTTTCAAATAGCTTTTCGTGCTGAAATACATGCCAATGATGTTTTTTTATTTTTTAAAAATCATTTTTGATATCAGCACATCAAAACGATCCAAAAAGTATAAACCACACTCAATTTTAGCAAAAAAAAAATAAAAAAAATTTGAAATTCGCTAAAAAACAGGTTGAACAGCAGAGCCAAACGCTGTCTTAACATTCACTTTCATATCACGTCCCTTCCATTTTCTAGATCCAGTCTAAAAGTTACAGATTATAGTCAAATCCAGTCCAATTCCACGTGTAGATCACGTAGCGGTGACTCGAGATCTAGATATGTACACAATTCAGCTTGAAAATTCAAAAAACTTTTTTTTTATTATTAATATGAATATAATGCAGCTAAACTTATATATATCTTAACTAATTATATGAATTTTAAAACTATTAATATAAGTTTCTAGTAATTCTAAAATTTATAAAACTCGAACATAAAAATTTAAAAAATAAACCTAAAACTTAGCAGATGAAGCTATATCTCTATAGTTAAATTCAAATATTCAATAACCTTTGTTATTTCCACTAGGAACCAAGGATGGCAATGGATAATGGCAGGGTCAGATTTTTCTATGTTCAAGTCTGATATAAAAATATCTAAATCCACCACTCAACTTCACCTCCAATCCAGCAGACAAGATTAGATGAAAAATCATCTCCATTTGACAAATACCTAACGTGACCTGATTTTTTAAATATATTAAAATAAAAAACAAGTTTAAAAAATAAAATATTTTCATCCATAAGTCATGGAATAAAGTTTAAACTTCAAATCCATACAAAAAACCACGAGAAACTTTACTAATAATAAGATAAAAATCAATATATCGCACTGAAAGGTAAAAATACAATTCTATAAAATAAAAAAAAAAATAAAAAAATCGAGTGAACTCATCACACACCCTATTTAATCATATCAAATTTAAATCGAATAAAATTTAATTCAATCGTACAAAATTGGCATCTCTGATCGAAACCTAGCTAGATGGAAAAAGGGGAAAGGTTAAACTTTAATAATGAAAAAAGAAAAATGAACAGATCACCCGTTGAATTGCAGGTGAGAGGGATAAGAATTTGGGCCGGCCCTACAGCTAAGACAAATAATTCTGGATTTCTTTCAAGCTGCAGGGAGCATTGGGCATTGTTTGGCCCATACATCCCTCAAATTCCATAACAGAGCAGATCCTTCCCCCTTCTTCCTCCGCTTCTTCTTCGTCTTCTTCTTCCCCTCTGGAACTTCACAGATCATGAGAAGAGATCAATCAAATTCATAATTCCGTTTTAGCATTTGTCTAAAACCACGATGAATCCACCAGATAAACCACTTCCAAAACCACTCTCTTCTCAAGACTGGGAATCCCTAATCGAGGATTTCCAACAAGGCGGTCCACGCCACCACAAATGGACTGCACCACACCTACTCCAATCTCTCCTCGACCAAGCCTTCACTTCTCTCCTAAAAAAAGACTTCCCTCTCAAGCTTCCTCTCCTTCTCCTCCTCGAAGAATTCTCCGAAACGTTTTTCACTCATGAAACGCATCTCAATCGCCTCCTCGAATCTCTCCGCTCCGTTATACAATCACCCCTCGACGGCGTAACCATCTCGTATTATTTAAAAGAACAATTCATGGTAAGCACCACTTCGATTTTCGTAACCGTAAACGCGCTCGAGAAATTTCACGCGCGGTTCATTGAGGGTTTGGTTGAGCTTCTAGTGTTGGTCATTAACAGGCCAAATCACAGCATGGATAGGCAATCACGCGCGATTGCGTGCGAGTGTTTGCGGGAATTGGAGAAATGTTGGCCGTGCTTGTTGTCTAATATTGGTGGGCATTTATGGAGTTTGTGTCAAAATGAGAGAAGTCATGCTTGCCAATCTTACCTGTTGTTGTTTACTAGTGTTGTTTTTAATATTGTTAATACCAAGTTGAATGTTTCGATATTGAATACTTCGGTGCCTTTAGTTCCGTTTAACGTGCCGCAATGGGTTTTGTCTGGTGGGGATGAGAATGGGATTGGGAGTAAAGAGGTGGTCGTGGGGTTGAATTATAAGGAGTTGAGGAGAGCTATGGCGTTTTTATTGGAGTCTCCGCAGGTTTTGACACCTAGTGGGATGATGGAGTTTTTAGGGATGGTAATGCCTATGGCTGTAGCTTTGGAGTTGCAAGCGTCGATGTTGAAAGTGCAGTTTTTTTGGATGATTTATTCGTTTGATCCGTTGTCGTGTCATGTTGTTTTGACGATGTATTCTCGTTTTCTGGATGTGTTTGATGGACAAGAGGGAGAGATTTTTTCTCGATTGTTGTTGATTTCGAAGGAGACACACCATTATTTGGTTTTTAGATTGCTTGCTCTTCATTGGTTGTTGGGGTTGTTAAGTAAATTGATGTTCAGTGGAGAGGTTGGGAAATATAAGTCAATTTTTGAGTTGGGTTTGAGGTTTTATCCAGCCGTGTTTGATCCACTTGCATTGAAAGCGTTGAAGCTGGATTTGCTTGCCTTCTACTCTATATGTCTTGATAGGTTGAAACTTGAGAGTTTTTCCGGTGAGGAGGTGGGTATTGGGAAATCTGCTGCTAAGCTGTTTGAAGATGGTCTGGTTTCTGTTTCGGCTTTCAAATGGTTGCCTCCTTGGAGTACAGAAACTGCCGTGGCTTTCCGTGCATTTCACAAGTTCTTGATAGGTGCCTCATCTCATTCTGACAGTGATCCTTCCACCACTAGAACACTCATGGACTCTACCATCTTCCATACCTTGCAGGTACTTTATTCTGTTCTTTTTGCTGAAATTTTATTCTAATTGTTACTTTATCTGAATAGATGTAGCAGAATCACAATATAATTTACGAAGTCAGTTGTCTTTGAATTTGGTATGTCTTCCTTTAGCATTTGTTAAAGACTTTCTTCATTCTTTATATTATGAAGTTTGACATGGAAAAACAATGGAATATAACTGAAAAAATGTTTCCGACTTATGCTCGGTGTGCTAGTTTTAAACAGAGTTGAGGATCAGAGAGTATAGGGCACTCCATTCTCAGAGGCATGTTTATAGAATGCTGTTTTTACATGTAGCTAGATCATATTCGATTGCACAAGTTGTGGAAGGACAGTTGTGTGGGAATAAACACTGTTGAAAGCATGGAATCTGAATGACAAAGGAGAAAAAATTGGCTTCAAGTTCTTGCCTTTTTGGAGCTGCTATTCCAAGTTTACAGTGCCATCTTTGAAAAATGTCTGATAAGAATTTCTATAAACCTTGTAAGAGTTTTTCATTGGTGATCACACACGGTAATATCCTGTAAGCTATGCTATACATTGAACACTTGGAAATAAAATGTTGGACCAAGAGGTAAACGCACAATGTTATTTACTTATAGTTTAGTCCTTAAATAATCTGCTATAAACATTAAAATTTTCCATTCCATCAAAAAACATGTTTTGTGGTCTGCTTTGATAAGCTTCCTTTTCCTACGTATTCTATTATGTTGGATATAACTATCAAGATTCCTGCCACATGTTTGGGCTTGAAGGAGATATATTTCAATCTCCACCCCAATTTTGAAGGTTCAGCGTGCAACTAAGGGCAAGAATAAACTTGTTGCACCGAGCAGCATGTCATCTTGAAGAATATAGGCTAGGTATTGTTGATTTTTGTAGATTAGGTTTTATAACACTTTAAATGTCTGTTTATTTCCCAATAGAAATAATAAGTATGCAGAAAAGTTTACTAGGAATTCATATCCTGGGTCTTTTTTAATGTGGAAACAGACAGGGCCTAAATTTCTCATCTTTTAAAGCATTTTTCTCACTATTTACAAGGAACATAGTGAAGCGTCTTGCCTGATTTCTTGAGTTTATGGGTTGTGGTTTCAGAAGTGGGGTGGATGGAGCTTGGCCACAAGCTGTTTTGTCTCTCATAATGTTGATGTTTCCAACTTTCTTCTGTTTAGGGGATGCTAGTGGACATGACATTGCAGTTTCAGAGATTGGTCCCTGTCATTGTTTCTTACACTGATCGCTTGTTAGGCTGTCAAAAGCATCGCTGGCTGGGAGAGCGCTTGCTTCAGACAGTTGATGAGCTTCTGCTTCCAAAAGTCAAAATAAACTATAAATTGTCTTCTTACCTGCCAATATTTGACAGAATTGCAGAAAACAGTACAATACCTCCCAGGGGATTGTTGGACCTACTTGACAAGTTTATGGTTTTTCTTGTCGAGAAACATGGCCCTGATACAGGGCTGAAAACTTGGTCCCGGGGAAGTAAAGTTCTTGGCATTTGCCGAACTATGCTGATGCACCACCATAGCTCTAGATTGTTCCTTGGGTTATCTCGCCTTCTTGCTTTTACATGTCTATATTTCCCTGATTTGGAGGTTCGTGACAATGCAAGGTATGACCAGAGAAATTGCTTGCATTTCAGTGTTGTTTAAGTTTGACAGACTCTTTCCATGTAAAATAATCAAAATCTGGCTCTGTTAACTATATGGATCTGTTTGGAGATAATTACCTATTATAATCAGTTGTCATTGACTTTTCTTCTTTAACCGTGGCTTTTTATAGGATCTACCTGCGAATGCTGATCTGTATACCAGGAGTGAAGCTTCGAGACATACTGAACCTGGGGGAGCAACTCGGTAATTCTCCATCCTCACATTCCAGTTCTTTCTTCAATGTTCACTCTCCTCGACAGCATTATCAGAATCTCAAGAAATCCAGGAACATCTCAGCCTACATTCACATTGAGCGAACAAAACCACTGCTTGTTAAGCAAACCTGGTCCTTGTCCTTGTTACCTTTGGGTGATGGGAGTGCTAAAGCTGGTTATCTAGAGAGCATAAGGGATAGTGAACCTTTGGTTGATGTAAGAGATCTGAATGGCAATGAAAATTTGCTGACTGCCCCAGAAAATGAAAGAATCTATCAGTCTCAGGAGCCGTTACGCGTAATGGATTCAAAAATTTCGGAGATCTTAGAAATATTAAGGAGGCATTTCTCATGTATTCCTGATTTTAGGCACATGCCTGGGTTTAAGGTTAGAATATCCTGCCATTTGAGATTTGAATCTGAGCCTTTCAATCATATATGGGGGGACAATTCACCTACTAGTCAGTTGGATGGAGTAGATGGTCTTCCTGCCATATATGCAACTGTCCTTAAATTTTCATCCTCGGCACCATATGGATCTATCCCATCATATCGCATACCTTGTCTTCTCGGTGAACCTCCCAGGAATGATGATATTTCCGGCCAGAGTGTTTCACTAGACATTGTTCCCATAGAAAATGGTGCCAGAGAAGAGGAAAGCTTCAGAGCTCCTGTAACAATTGATTTGGAACCACAGGAACCAACTCCTGGTCTAGTTGATGTTTCCATTGAAGCAAATGCAGAAAATGGTCAGGTCATCCGTGGTCAACTTCAAAGTATCACTGTAGGTATAGAGGACATGTTTCTCAAGGCTATTATCCCATCTGACATTGCTGAGGATGAGATACCTGCTTATTATTCCCAGTTATTCAATGCTCTCTGGGAGGCGTGTGGTGCTCCTTCCAACATAGGGCGGGAGACATTCCAATTAAAGGGGCAGAAGGGTGTTGCAGCAATAAGCGGAACCCGATCAGTCAAGCTACTTGAAGTTCCTGCAGACTCTCTGATCAGGGCCACTGAGCAGTATCTGGCACCCTTTGTTGTTAGTGTGATTGGTGAACCACTTGTTAACATGGTGAAGGATGGGGGAATAATCTGCAACATCATATGGAAGGATTCTGCATCAGATTCCTTTCTTGAAAGCACCACGTCAGTTACTGGTTTAGAAAGAGGTCCCCTTCACCTTACCTATGGTGAAGATGATGAGAGTGGAAGTTCAATAAATACTAGTAAAAGAAACATGGGCTGCTTTCTTGTATTGATATTTCTTCCACCAAGGTTCCATCTCCTTCTCCAAATGGAAGTAAGTGATCTTTCAACCTTGGTTCGAATTAGAACTGATTGCTGGCCATGCTTAGCTTATGTTGATGATTATCTGGAGGGTTTGTTTTTGGCATAGAGATGAAAGGTTTTTTCTATTAGAGTATTTCTGCACAGAGGTAGATCCCCCTCTTCTGCTCAGGGATTAGAACTCATCTAAATTTCCTCATCTACCACTTCTGTGGCTGCGGCGAGATCATTTGCATTTTGTTCTTAATTCTTTCTATGGATTGTTTTGCACAAAGAAGGGTAATTTTTTGGCACCCAAAAACAAACTGTTCTGTAAATACCCTGCAAGAGAGCCCTCGTTTTTGAATCGTGATAGTGTATCGGAAATATAAGGATGGATTTTTGGATAGCATTCATATCTTTGGCAAATCTGCAAGTTTGTACCTGATTTGTAAAGCAAACTAATAATTTTTTTTTTTCAGTAGACATTCTTTTATTATAGGGGTGAAGAAGATTTTTTTAGTTGTTAATGGAGCTTAATAGCAGTATTTCTGTATGTTCTCCGTCCTGACAATACTGTAAACTCCACAATAAGGAAAGCGAAAGGGGGAGTATCCCTTTTCCGGAGTCAGAATGCTTCTGAAGAGAAAATTTGTTGAGGTATGTAGAACTTTTAATTTTTAACGCAAGCTACGGAATTAATCATGCAGGGGATATTCAAGCAGGGGATATTTTATCAGTTAGAAGATGAATTATCATTTATTTATGTTCTCTAGGTCCTATAATCTCTACAGTGATAAACAGGAGTATAAGTATGTTGAACTTGCCAGCCAACAAGTATCTATATTGAAAGAGGTGTGTGTGTGTGTAGAGACAGGGAGCTCTGCAGTGGGAAGTGAATTGTCAATAACACTGATGTGTTTGTTCCATTATCAACACTTTGACAGTCAGATTACAGCGAACCCAAATCTCAAAATTATATGGTAGATGATGGCGTTTCCCTTGACAACAGGACGACTCTCAGCTGCAATTATACCAGCAATGTTATCCAAGGATACTTGCTCCTGATGTGGAGCAACTCGACCAAGGGATCTGCAATGTCTTCTCTCTCCCAAGGCATTTCCACATAACAGCAACTCCGATTTCAAATATTGAAGTCAAGCAATCTCGCATGTATTGCTTGCTCGCATAATTGTTTGCGGTTGTTGTTGTTGATGCTCATGCTCGCCTCTTAATCTCCTCCTCGTAGAAGTATAGGATCTCTTCTTTCCACTTGTCCAGGCAAAGCCATCTTAACGAAGTTGTGAAGGTCCAGACCATCTTCAAACATGTCATCTGTCGGCCTCTTCCCGGAAAATATCTCTTACAGGAGAATGCCAAAGCTATAAAAGCTATAAACATCACCGTATGTTTATGCCTCTCCTCCCATGCCATTGTCTGCCATTCAAGTTGTCGGTCGTCTAAAAGCCTAACTTTGCATGGAATATTGGAAGATCAGCTTGCTATTTCTTTTTTATCTGCCTACTTAAACTGGGTTTAAGTGGCTTGAAAGCTGAAAGAGCTTCTAGGCTACGGCAGCGTCACAATGGTTTGTTGGTTACCCCTAATTATTAAACTGGGAGGATTTAATTTGTTATAGGATGGGCACTTCAAGAGAATTCTAGTGAAGTAATAGGAAATAATACGAGTAAGTACCTGGAGCAACAAGCGCTACATAGAACCCTCGAATGTTCCTTGTTGAAGGTTTAGTACCGATGATTCTAGACGCCACCTTGAACAGACGAATCACAGTGGAGTCTAGAAGACATCTCGTGACGCGGACGATCTAAATGACCGGAGTATTATGTGGAGTCGAATGACGGAAGGGTCCCTCCATTCACCGGATGTCATAGAAGGGATAGATGGTGGGCGAACCATCTGCAAAATCAGAAGATCGTTCCAACCGGGTTCATATAATCACAACCCAAGGGATAGATGACATCATCTGTTATTCGGAGTTCTAAAGGCTATCTCCTTAGATTTTATCAAAACGCAAAATATAGAAAGGGAGAAAATCCTATCACCTGCGTTTCGTTGTCAGCCACTGCAGAGATCTTAGGTTGGGATATATATATATATATATAGACAGGCGCGCAGCTAAGAGGGAGGCTCTAGATAAGCTTTTCGCTGAATTCTATCTGATAACCTGGATGACACCGCACCCACAAAAAGTGGGGGCGATAAATATCACTAGCAAAGTATCTATCGGTAAATTCAACAAGAGCCTAGTTCCTAGCCAAAAATAAAATGAGCTTATCCAAAAATCAACAAGCTATCTTCGGTCGTGTGTTCTCCTCGATTCTGATTGCTATCTTGCAGAATCATTAGAGCTTCTATTTTTAGCACCTGTATGCCTATCTTCCTTCTGATCCGGTGAAGACTTTTGCTTTCTTAACATCTCCTCCCCATATCGACGCCACAAAGTTTCCCTCTCTTTTCGAGGCATCTTGTTATACCTAGGATCAGGCTTCAGAAGACGTTTAGCAGTTGACCATGAATCAAGGACTGTTTTCCCGTCTTCTGTCTTCTGGGCTGCTGCTTCAGCAATTATAACTCCAGCTAACAAATCTTTGAAAACATTTGTACACTGCTGGGAAAAAAAATATGTCAGATGGTGAGACAGTCGCATTACAGATCCACTAAATGAAATCCATTAAGATGCCCTTTGATTATAGCGTACTTGCATTTAAGAAATATTACGTCATGCAGCATCTTGACGTGTTCCCGAAAGAGCTTCTCTATATCAGATGGATCTAAATCAGGATTTGTCTCACGTCCTTGCGGATCCTTCTCCAACCTTGGTTTCGACTCGGTCCAAGATGCCTAAGTAACAGTCAAGCCAAAAGGTCAGCACTATAGATGGGAACAAAACGAACCCAAACCCCATCCAACAATGTTCATGAAAAGTTAGCTCAGTTACACAAGAAACCTGATAGATTTTAATTATCAGAATCATCTAGTAGACTTTGTCTAATTAGTTAAGCGATAGCAGGCAGCATTGCACACTTCAGTACTCTGTGGCAAACATATTATGAAATAACAAGGACTGGCTTCCATTTTTAATTTAAACTGTAAGAAGAATAGTTTACTAGCTGATGTTGAATTTGGGTCTATGATGTTCAGTGTTTAGCAAGCACTGCATCGTACAGAGGGATCGATGGTACTATGACAGCTACAATTCAAGTATGACATTGAACCCATGCAGTCAACTAATTCAGCAAAACCTTTGCTGGAACAAGGTCTGTAACAAAATTTTAATTTTATTGGAATTGCTGAAGGTCGATTTTTTAATATTGACATGTCTGGTACCACCAGACTCTGCACAGTTATCAATAACAAACCTGAGGGTCCTTGGTTGTTTCCACAAGCAAAGCTTGAAAAGACGCAACTGCTTCATTCCTTCGAACCTTCACTCGCACGCTTTCCATTTCTTGTTCCTTTCCATTTCTTGTTCTTCTCTTTCCTTCCGTTTTCGCAACTCTCGCTCCCTCTCCTTCAACTTGTCATGAACTGAGGTGGAAGAGAGCTGGACAAATTTACATCACTCAGTTCAGAACAAGTTTCCAATTCATCACAACTCTCGCTCCCTCTCTATAATTGTTCCAATTGCTGCACTAAAGAATCCAAGTCACTGTACCACAGACATGTCCTATGAAACATATACAATTATAATGCATCTAGCTTTATCTCGTCAGACAGGGCCATTTTGGTCTCTCTTTCTTTCTTCATCTTCATCTTGTTTCTTTCTTTCTTTTTTGGAAAAAAAGAGTTGAAGAAGAAAATGTTATCAGAAGAGAAGGAAATCATGCATACAAGGATAATAAGGTATTCAAGTGTTAGAACTAGAACATTTCCATGCACGATGATACAAATTTCAAAAAGCATGCATCTCATCACCTTTAATAAAATTTATTATTTATCACCTGCATCCTCATCATTTTCTACCAATTTACCCATTTTTACATAACAACAAACAGAGAACAGGCAAGACTGAGATGGACTTTTTGGCATCTCTTATTCCTTATCACCTTGGTTCCTATCATAATCTAGCAATTTTGTGTATTGAACATGATTAATATAAAAACAATCATCAGACATGATGTAAACCACTATAGATGGTAGTAGCAGCAAGTAAAGCAACAGACCGTGTTTGCATAAAGTAGATGATTGGCAACATCAAAGAATCTGGAAATCTTATTGAATCCCTGCTGTATTCCCACCCCTCGTTAATCCCAAATATAAATATTATACCAAGCACAAGAACCAGTTCATGAACTAGAAAAAATGAACTGATCAATCCTATCAGTAAAAACTTGCAATGAACTTAGTACTACATAAATGTACAAAAGTTTCATATAATGGTTTATCAGAAAAAAGATTAAATTGATCAAGAATTGCAAACATCCAAATATACAGACTAATATTTCCAAATGTGTCTGTTTTAATTCTTTCCTATTAAGAGAGTTTTTTTTTGCACTAAAACTACATGTCCCTCTCTGTCTGTTTTTTGTATTGACCTGATAATCTTTCCAAAGATCAGCATTCTCCATCTAGCTTTTAAACTATACTTCACAAGTAAAATCCCTCCAAGTAACACAAAATTCAACCTTTTATTGCAAAACAAGTGACTTCCTTTTCCTTCTGATTTACTTATTTGGATCATTTTCACAGCTGATTTTACACTTTATCACTAGTTACAAAAACAAATTTCCAGACCAGCCACAACTAGCGGCTTAATTGCAGCTTCTTGAGCAGAAAAATGATTTTGCACATGGTATATACTTGAAGTTCATAATCAATTTTGCATTATTTGACACGATCATAACTCGAATATTTCCAGTGGCCTGAGATACAAATATGTGACAATCTATATAACACATGCAGAGGGCGAAGCACATGGATATTTAATTTCTTGATACTACAAATCAAATTCTTTTGTCTTTGCAATTGCTGTCAATGGATCAATAAAAACTGGGCGATTCATTGTCTTGTTAGGGTACTATTTAAACAACAACCCAGATTCATAGATTTGAAACTTTTCCTATGTTCCAAAAGCAAAATGCAGTCAAACAGCAGTTGCAATAATTACAGAGATTGTAGTCAAGCATGACAGAGAGCAGTTTCCAATATGTGCCAAGCCAATAATTTATACCTGTTCCTCCCTTTTGCCCCTTGCATCTCGCTCTGCTTTCCCCTCTGCGGCTTTTAATTCAGACAAATACTCGTTGAAGAAAACCTCTCTATCCTCATGCTTTACAGATTTGTATCTTGGGTCGTTCCTTAGACTATCCTTGACCTAAAATTAGCACAAATAACATCAATACAAGGCTATATGTCAAAAATTTAACATATAGCATGGATATGCATTAATTGATTTGAAAAAACACAAAATCATCCCTGCATAGATTCAGTGCCTCAGCTATGTGGTCGATATGCAAAAACTAACCATATTCCAACCTAGAGGCATAAAGCATTGCTTATGCTGGTTTACTTTCTTCCAATATGACCAAGTTATACACTCAATCTTTTACCCAAAACAACTTCTCAATAGTCAATTCATCTTGTCCAAGTCAGTTTTTTAAATTTCCATGCCATTCTCTCCAGGAAAGTCCTCTATGTCCTACATATCAGTCCATTCAACTATAATTATACCTAACAGCATTCAAGATCCTTGTCAAACTACACTGTGACCTAACAAGGTCCAAGATTGTCGGCGCTTGAATTGAACAGCTACTGTTTGCATTGTTACCAGCTGAATTCTCCAATGGAGGAGCATCTGCTACGACTCCGGCTTCAGTGGAAGTTGGCGGAGGCTTTACTTCTCGTCGCGGTAACCAAGCTGGCGATTCCATTATTTTATCTACAGAGTAAAGAAGCGAGTAAGAATTCAAATACAAACTGAGTGAATGGTTTTCTTGTTAACTTTGACGAGATCAAAAGGAGAGATAAGAATCACCTTTGAGAGAGTGGAACTAGTTGGGATTAAAATAACAAATGCAAAACCCTGATTTTATTTCCTTTGTATGGAATAGAGGGTGACAATAGGCAGGAGCGGAGACGAAAGGGGTGATGGGGTAATGAGAAGGGCTGTCGTATCGTCGAGTCAGAGAGAGTGTCGTTTGACTAAAGCGCGTGCTGGAACCGAACTCGTCGTCCGCTATGCCGTGTGTACGGATTATTGTATTGTACTTGGGTCGGGACGGGTCCAGCCCAGTTACCTCTTCCTTTTTAACAAAATATGGTTTTATTTGTGAAAATGTAGGGGGAAAAAATCAGCACTTCTTCCATTGCCTTTGTTTTTATCCTTTTATCTGTTCAGGCCATGCGTGAAATCTTCACGCTTCCAGTCTCTTCTCTGGTGACTTCACATGCCAGGAGTTCTCAGCACTCAGCAACTTTGAATATGTATTATAAATCGATTAGCATGCAAAATTTAAAGAATTCGATAAGATTTTTATAGAAACGCATCCCGAGTTCAATGAATATTGAGATAATAGCAGGTGCATTGTATCGATTACAGAGAGAAACGAGGTGTCAGATGTCGTTTTTTGTTTTCCATCGAGAGATAGACAGCGCATTGGGTTTGAATACATGCATGAACACGACGAACCTGCAAGGCGAGGAGAAAGTTGTGTTCACAGATGCTTCAGTCTGGAGTCTGGACTTCCATTAATTGTCAAATTTCCTGCACAAGAACTATAGTCTATCTTAACTCGATAGTTACCGTTCA